>Ga0208628_1000294_pt1 | contig 27962 bp, 25 predicted proteins | sample LakWasMet16_LOW5_2_FD_183864 | JGI IMG/M metagenome (GOLD analysis project Ga0208628, IMG submission 183864) | Freshwater sediment methanotrophic microbial communities from Lake Washington under simulated oxygen tension - Sediment Metagenome... | ecosystem: Environmental > Aquatic > Freshwater >... | reverse complement strand
TTTTGTGTAGTGTTGCCAACGCTTTCCGTAATTTTATATTTGCTCATGATTGTAATCTCCTAAATGTCTTTTTGAAAAATGGCGTAGTTGAATTACGGAGCCGGAGCTTCCGGGTCTTCTGTCAAATACCAACAATCATTTTTCTTCTGGAATCTGTATGAATTTCCTTCGGACATTCCATAAAAATACTTAACAAAATAGGAGTCTGTGCCTTCTGACTTGATTTCCAACGGCGTTGCTGTTTCATCGGCCTTGTCATCACTATCGACCACGTGAAAACTATTATTAATGTATCGAAGATCAAAATCTTTATACTCATGTTTTGCAACGTAAATTTGTCTTTCCACATACCCTTTTCCATCCAGATCAATCATGTCCATGACCTTAATAAATTGAGATGTAAAAGAGATCTGCGTTGCTTTGCTGCTGGAAAACTCTTCAAGGAATTTTTTAAAATCCTGCGAAGGACAGGAAATTATTTTTGGAGCTTCAGTCATTGCAGAGAATTCGAAAAACTTGATCGCTTCGTCATAAGTCCCCACACGAAGCTTGTTCGTTACTGCAGCATCGACAAACCACATATTGCAATGCCCATCCCCGCTGCACGATTCCACTTCAGGTTGGCGATCGCATATATCTGCTTCACCACCAACATTTTCCTTGCAGGCTGCAGTTCTCAAAGGCAACCAACCATCGGCCAGTACAATTTTCCGAAGCTCCGCATACGGCATATCTTTCTTGAGCTTGGACTCCAGCAATTGCCGTGGCGACAGTTTTTCCACTGCCGGCGCTTCCATGGTAACTGGCGCAGTAGCAGGTGCTGCCTGCTCATTGGCAGACGTTTGCGCCTTGCAGCCAAACATCAACATAGCCATTGATGCGAGCAGTAAAATTCTTTTTTGTTTCATCTATCTTTCCTCGGGGGCGGTAAGTTGTTTGCGATGTTGAATTTAGTGATGATGTGTCAGCGTTTATGCCCTTCGCGCTGAACAAGTTCCTGCTGAAATTGCAGGGTGTTTCTTTGCGACATTTCCTGCTCGATAAGCGCAGTGCTTTTTTCAACCGGTTGTGCGGCCGCCAGTGTTCGATCTTGATGAATTCGGCTATGGGCCGGGTCTTCCAACCTGCCTTGGACGGCGAACAGGCTCGCGCCATTGGCGCCGACTGCGACGTGGTCGATCTGATTCAGTCCGTTGATCTTCGCTTCGACTGCAAGGCTGGCTGCCGCATTCTGGCGTTCCTGATCATTCCTGAAGGCGCTTGCCGGGAGCTTTTCGATGCCGATGAGTGCTTGTTTGTATAGTGCATGATCCGGATGGCTGGGATTAGAAAGTAACGGCGACACTTCGGTTTTTTGCAGCGCACCGATGCCTTGCGATTGAAGTACCAAGGCGCGCGAAAATATCTCGTTGAGACCATCACGATTGCGAGTGATGTCGTGCAGATAATCGTAATTACTGACTCCGCCTGCATCTCTGATCGCACGACCTCCAGTGATGGCCGCAACGGCAGCGCCATAACCGATCATATGATCGGCCTTCAGAAAACCGGCAATACGCAGCGGATTTTCCTCGCCTTCCAGCACGCCCTGTTTTACTGCGCGATGATAGGTACCATCGGCATTGATTTTGAAAGCACCATCCTGCAATTCGGCAGACTGTTTGTAATTATCGAGATTGAGGCCGTTTTTCCAGTTCGATGCATCTTCGAGAAATTGTGTCATACCGCCGGACTTCGCCCACGCCCATTCGGTTCGATGCTCTGACAGAGACGAAGCGAGTTTATCCTGATCAATATAGGAAGCCGCAGCGAGCCATTTGGCACCTGCCTGATATCTGCCGACGAAGCCTGCGTGATTGGTGATAGCCAGATCACCACCGCGGCTTTCATTTAATACCACCGATGCAACCAGCCTTCGCGTTGTTGCATCGTCCAGCCCGGCAATATTGCCTTGCTGGTATTCACAGGCAGTGGCCACTGCCTTTTCTTTCAGTCGGGTATCAGCCATGACGCTTTCCTTTGGATACGACCGGTGTAGCTCAAATTTTTAGGTTAAACAGTTTCGATAGAACGACTCGCTTACCTTGTTGAAGCGGAATCTAGCACAGAATTTGTTCAAATTATGCCGGCAACAGGAAATTCATCACATTTTTAGTGAGTTTTTGCTTAACGCCCGATCATAATTAAAAGCTTACGAAAATATGACGGTTGAAGTGGTGCATATTTTTTCACATGCCGATTTTTATCAATCATTTTGAAATGGCGTAAAACTAATAACGGGTAAAGCATGAGACAAACAAACTAATTTGCTTCCTGCAAAACAATACGTTCTAGAGGACTATAAAGTCCTGAGTACATTAGATTCACGATGTTTGATGCTTTCAAAGTAGTGATGCTTTTTTAATTCCACACCATAATCTGCATGCATAACAAATTTGGGACATGCCATTTTTGAAACAAGCCCATGCCCCCAAAAGTGCCCCCGTCTGGAAGCGGGCTGCAGCCAGCAACGGGATATCATCGTCCACAAAAAAAGCCGATACCCTTCTGTTTCAGGTAACTCGGCTTTTATAGGACTGCAAACTTGTCGATGGTGGTTGTGGGTGGACTCGAACCACCGACCCCGGCATTATGAGTGCCGTGCTCTAACCGGCTGAGCTACACAACCATTAACCGCTGCTGTGGTTAGTTCAGCAGGGCCGCGAATTTTACTTCGCATCGGCTGCTGTGTCCATCTCGATTGTTTTGCTTGTCCTGCGGCCATGGCTTGTGGCAGGCTTGCGGGTAGTGAATTTGGAGTCCGCGTCGTGATCGATCCGGACGGTTTTCGCCCTAATGTGGGCATCGTGCTCATGCGCACGGATGGCAGGTTGTTCTGGGCCCGAAGGGTGAACCGGGATGGCTGGCAATTTCCGCAAGGCGGCATGAATACTGATGAAACCCCGCTAGAAGCGATGTACCGAGAACTACATGAAGAGGTTGGCCTGTTGCCTGAGCACGTTGAAGTGCTGGGGGCGACGCCCGGCTGGCTTCGCTACCGGCTCCCCAAACGCTGCGTGCGTTATGGCACCAAACCGGTATGCGTGGGACAAAAGCAGGTCTGGTTTTTATTGCGCTTTAACGGTGACGAAGCGGATGTGCGCCTGAATTTGACCGAGAAACCCGAATTTGACAGCTGGCGCTGGGTGGACTTTTGGTACCCGGTGGAGCATGTGGTGAACTTCAAGCGTGAGGTCTATGTGCGGGCTTTGCATCATTTAAGCGATCATGCCCGCACAATCGCCGGAGATGAGGCCGTTCCAACCAATGCCGGCGAGCTGGTTCAGCAGATTCTGGCTGCCGCTAGCGGACCCAAATTCGGTAAGCGCTAGGACTTAAGCTCGGTCTTGTTGACAATCATTCTCATTGGGTGTCAAATACGAATCATTCTTATTCGTAGCCGAGCCAGAATCCGCCATGTATGTCTGTGTTTGCTTTGGTATCACCGATAAAGCCATCCAGCGCGCCGCTGCCGATGGTGTGCGTGATGTTGCCGAATTGACCATGCGCACCGGCCTGGGCAGTAATTGCGGAAGTTGCCGCGATATGGCTACCGCGATCTTGAATGATGCCCATGCTCCGGTTCTTCTGCCCTTGCCGATCTTGCAAGCGGCCTGAAATGCGCTTCCGTGAATGAGCGATTCTCATTCGCACATCTTTTACTGATTGCCATTAAAGTGGCCGCACATCTTTTGGAGCATTGCCATGAAAGGCGACAGCAAAGTCATCGAACATCTGAACAAAGCGCTTTATAACGAATTGATTGCAATCAACCAGTATTTTCTGCATGCAAAAATGCTGAAGAACTGGGGCTTCAAGGAACTCGGCGAACACGAGCACCATGAATCGATCGATGAAATGAAACATGCGGACCGTTTGATCGAACGCATCCTGTTTCTGGACGGCCTGCCTAACCTGCAATCGCTCGGAAAACTTTTCATCGGCGAAACACCGAAAGAAATTTTCGAATGCGATTTGAAACTTGAACTGATCGCGATTCCAGACTTGAAGGCCGCAGTCGCCTACAGTGAATCCGTTGCCGATTATGTTTCGCGTGATTTGTTTGCCTCCATCCTGAGTTCGGAAGAAGAACATGTGGATTGGCTGGAAACCCAGCTTGGCTTGATGGAACGCCTCGGTGAGCAGAATTACCTGCAGGCACAACTAAAAAGTTAGGCATTGATGCAAGACATAAAAAAAACCGGCGATCGCCGGTTTTTTTATTGGTTGTTTCATTGCATTACTGCAACATAGCCTGCAAGGCATTCTGTGCCTTTTTGTATTCGGCTTCGAGCATGACAACCGCAACGGTTGGCCTGTTGAGTGCATTGCCTCGGGCACCGATTTCAATGCGCTTTGCAATCGCGGACAGGGCAAGCGCACCGAGATTGGCGCTGGATGATTTCAAGGTATGCGCCGGCGCGATCATGCCGTGGATATTGTTGTCGGCTGCTGCCTGTTCGAGTTGCTGGATTTGTTTTGGTGCGTCTTCCAGAAACAATTTGATCAGGCCCAGATAATCACCGCCCATCACGGCTTCGAGTTCTTCCAGAACTTCTGGTGCAAGCACCGGTAAACTTTGCGCCGGCGACTCGATGGCAACAGGTGCCAATGCCGGTCTTGCATTGATGACGGGGGCGGCAACCGTGCTTGCAGTCACGTTAACGGGCGCAGCCGGACGCGGCGGCAAGGCACGCGATGGCGGCTGGACCGGTGCGCCTGGAACAGGTGGCGCAGTTGCAGGTCTCGGCGGCAAGGCACCCGGTGCACCAGGTGAGATTGCAGGCCTTGGCGGTAAGACTGCGGGTGCCACCGGCGCTTGTGCAGGCCTTGGTGGCGATGCTGATGGAGACGTCGGCGTTTGCACTGGTCGCGGTGGCAATGGTGCAGGTGCAACGGGCATTGGTGCTTGCCTTGCTGGAGCTGCTGGAGCAGCAGCCACAGGTGCGACTGGTCGCGCTGGAATTGGCGGTGCTGCGGGTACAGGCGCTGATGCAGCATCACTAGCCGAATTGGCTTGTTCCTGTTTTACCTTCAACCAGCGCGCCAAACTCGACTCAAGCAAACGCCGATCGACCGGCTTGGTGATGTAATCGTCCATGCCGGCATCAAGGCATTTCTGGCGATCACCGGCCATCGCATTTGCAGTCATTGCGATAATCGGCAAACGCGGCAAACCGGCATTGATTTCGTGTTGTCGCCATTCGCGGGTTGCGGTGTAGCCGTCCTTGACCGGCATCTGGCAATCCATCAAAACCAGATCCAGATGACCAGACATCATGCGTTCCAGTGCTTTTTCACCGTTGTCGGCGGTTTCACAATTGAGTCCGAGCAGACCAATCAGTCGCTGAGCCACCATCAAGTTGACCGGATTGTCTTCGACCAGCAGCAAATGGCCGCGAAGTTTTTTTATCGCGGGCGCACCTGCACTAACGGCAGTTGCCGGTGTTTGCGAAGCTACAGGTATCGCTTCGTAGGCTTCTTCAATCGGTTCGACCTTGGTAGCTGGTTCCGACAGGAAGTTGCTGATCGCGCTCCGCATTTCATTGGCCTGCATGGCGCGCGGCATGCCGAGCATCAACGGCCCGTCATTCAATTCATCGGGCAATGGATCATTGCCGACAAAATACACCACACGCAAGCCTTCAAGATCGGGCGCACGACGCAAATTGCGATGCAGCGCGATGGCCGTGCTGCGTACACTGTTCATGTCGACCAGCAGTAAATCGTAGGTCCAGGTATTGCCTCGCGTTAAGGCCGTACGCAAACGCGTCAACGCGTCCTGCGTGGAATCGGCTTCGGTAATTTGGCAGCCCCAGTTCGTGGCTGCTTGCTGCATGCGTTGCCTGAACGCTGCATCGTTACTGAGCAACAATACGCGTGAACCATTCAGGTCAAGTTTCTGTGCCCGCATATCGCCGGGTGCTTTCAGCAAAGGTAGCTCGACCCAGAAAGTGGAGCCTCGACCAGGTTCGGATTCAACCCCGATGGTACCGCCCATCAAATCGACAATGCGTTTGCAGATCACCAAGCCAAGACCGGTGCCGCCATACAAGCGCGTGGTCGATGCATCCGCCTGACTGAAGGGTCGAAATAATTGCTGCACGCCTTGCGGGCTGATGCCGATGCCCGTGTCGCGAACTTCAATACGCAATTCGTGTTGCGTGCGGGTTTCACCCCGACGGGAAATATGCAAAGTAACCGAGCCGCGTTCGGTAAATTTAAGCGCGTTGCTGATCAGGTTGGTGAGTACTTGTCGCAAACGTACCGGGTCACCCCGCACCGGCAACCTCACATTGCTGTCCAGCTGAAGATTCAGGCGCAGGCCCTTGGTCTCGGCCGGCTTGTCCATCAGCATGATGATGGAATCGCAGACCTCGCGTAAATTGAAACTGGTCGTTTCAAGCTGGAGTTTATTGGCTTCGAGTTTCGAATAATCGAGGATGTCGTCGACGATTCGCAGCATCTGCCGCGCCGATGTATAGGCGGTGCGTAAAATATCGTGATGGTCCGGTGCGAGCTTTACCGACATCATGATGTCGAGCATCGGAATGATGCCATTCAAGGGCGTGCGGATTTCGTGGCTCATGGTCGCAAGAAATTCGCCTTTCGCCATCATCGCCGATTCGGCCGCCTGTTTCGCTACCGTGAGTTCTTTTTCGAGTTCGCGATGTACCGCCAATTCTTCATTCAGCGCGGTGACTTCACGTTTTTGTTCGTGCGTCTGCTCGGATGCAGCGAGCAGCGCTTCGTTGCGACGGGCAACGGCATACCAAAGCCCGGCGATACCGGCAATCGCCAGCAGTGCGGCGATCAGCGCTACGCTTTGCCAAACCTGCTGGTTGCTCCAGTGTGCAAAACCCGATGCAATCGCTGCACCCGCGGCGCCTGCAATGGCGATCCATCGAACGAGAAGCGCATCGCCTGATTTGAATTTTTGTAGCATTTAAAGCACCGCCTGTTGGAAATCGAAATCAAGCCCGCTATCGGCTTCCTGTACCAAATTGCCCTGGATGAAATCGATGCCGCTCATCCACAAAGTGGCTGCCGCCTGCGGATCTTCGACGCCGGTGCCAATCACTTCCAGACCGCGACGATGGGCGCGGTCGATTAATGTCTTGAGTTCATCGCGCGTACTTTGCGTTTGAATACCCATCGAATATTTGCGCGCAAGTTTTACGAAACCCAGCGGCAATTGTTCGAGCAGGCGTTCGGTTTCGGCATTCAATTCAAACTGGCTCAGGCAAAATTGCACGCCGAGCGATACCAGGCTGTCGCAAAATTGCCGGACAGTCGCCACATGGATGGAGGCGTCTTCCATACGCAGTTCGATCACCAGGCTGGCGCCGGGCACATCGTTGTCGGCGAGTTCCGATTTCAGCCATTCCGCCTGCGTACTGTCGGCCAGCGTCAAGGGAGATTGCGTGACGAACAAACGCATCGGCCTCTGTTCGGCACGACGATCGCGAATCAGTGCAAGTGCCTGGATCAGGACCCAGCGATCAATATCGACGATCAAATCGCTGCGCTCGGCCATCGGAATAACTTCCGCCGCAGGGAGCAGGCGGCCACTGGTATCACGCAAGCGAAGCAGTGTCTGGTATTGCGAATCATCGCTGCCGGCAACCGCGACTACCGGTTGATATAAAAGCTCGAGCGAATGTTGATCGATGGCTTCGCGCACCTGCTTGAGCAAGGTCGCTTCACGAATGGCATCTTCCGCTTTCGGCGGTTCATATTGGCGAACGCCGCGCTCGCTTGTGCGCGCCTCGCGCGTCACTTTTTCGACCGCGTTCAACATCGAGCCACTGTCGTTGAATGGATGCTTGAACGCACACACGCCAACCGATGCCCGCAATTTGAGCGGATGAGCCTGCACCATGAATTCATGTTGCACGAGAGTCGTGCGGCACTGCAGTGCCAAGGCTACCAAAGTCGCTTCATCGGGCTGCGATGCGTAAATCAGATAACTGCCATCGCCGAAACGGCCAATCGGACAATCGGTCACTTCCTGCGCGAGCACTCGTACGACGTCCTGCTGCAGTTGCTCGAAAGCGGCAATGCCGAAACGTTCACGCAGGCTTGGCAAGCCTTCCATCTCGAGCAAAAAAACACCGCCTTTCTTGCTGGATGATTGCTGCAAATGATGGTTGATCAAAGTCAGCAAATCCTGGCGATCATACAATCCGGTCTGGGTATCTTTGCCGCTACGTTTCTGCTGGCGGTTCTCCATGGCACGATGTCTGCGCACACGGTTCTGCACGGCCGAAATCAGGTGGCGCGGCCTGATCGGCTTGCTGAGAAAATCATCGCCGCCAGCATCGATTGCATCGAATTGCCTGTCCTCGTCGCTCTCGCCCGACAGAAAAACGATCGGCGTATGCATGAAGGCTTCCTGCTCGCGAATCAGGCTGGTCAACTCGATGCCGTTGGCGCCGGGCATATTCAAGTCCATCAACAATAAATCGGGTTGGAATCGTTCAAGTGCGGGCATTACTTCAAGTGCATCGAGCACGACCAGCGTTTCCATGCCGGTGTTTCGCAAAATGCCCTCGGCAAACAAAGCCTGTGAACGATCGTCTTCTACAATCAGAATGCGGTACGGGCTTTCAGACCCGGGATCAAGCAAGGTATGCAGACGCTTGATGACTTCTTCCACGGTCTTTGCGCCGACAATCAGGGCGTCGACACCCGCTCGCCGTGCCGACAAACGCTGTGCAATATCGTCAGCCTCGGCAAGCGCAACCAGTTTCAGTTTCCGGCTTTGCTTTTGCCGGAGCGCCTGTATGTTTTGGCCGAGCATTTCCAGTTGCGGGCCGAACTCGGCATCGACAATCGCCAAATCCGCCGGCAAGGCACTCAATAATTCTTTCAGCTCGTCGATATCTTCGACCAACTCGAGGTCAAGTCCCTGCGCTTCAAAACGTTGATCGAGCGCAACCGACAATTCACCGTAAGCGGTTAAATGATAAATACGGAAATTCGACGCCACCGGTAATTTGAGATTTTCTACCGTGTTGCCTACATGGTTTTCCGTAGGCTTGATAATCGGTGCCCTGGCAACTTGCGGCAAGGTGCTGACATTCGATTTCACAACTGGCTTGGCTATCTGGGAGGGCAACGGCGAGTTACTCGGCACAGTAACCGACACGACTTCAAACGAAGTCGACGATGCAGGCTCCGGCGAACCGATGAAATCGTCTTCCGAAATCACAACGGCATGCTCTGCCGAATCGTGGTGATTTGCATCATCGGTCCAGGCATCATTCGCGGCTTCGGCGACGGCATCAACCTGCGTGCGTTCCCTGAATGATTCGGTTCTTGCCTGCACCGCGATGATCGGCGGAGCATCACCACCCCAACGACGCCAGTAGGCCATCGGCGGAATTTCGGCGCGATCGGTGTTGTCACCAATTCGTTCGCGGCCGGCAAACATGTCTTGCACATCATCGGGCATGGTCGGCAAAGCGGCTTGCAGCGAATCCATCAAGTTGCTCAGTCGCTCGCCGGCGGTCGGGTCCGGAAGTTCCTGTTGTTCGATCGTGATATCAAGCAAGCCCGCCATGGTCTGCAACGACTCTGCGGGCTCCAGCAATTCCTGGTTGGCGCAGGCTTCGGCGAGCGCATGTGCATCTTCTTGCAGCAGTGCCAATCCGTTGATGTCCCAGCCGTCTTGCAAAAAACGATGCAAGCGTCGACCCATCACTTCCACGCGCTTTGGAATAATCCGCAGCAATGCTGTGTCTGGTTCGGCGAGTACTGGTATTTCCTGCTGATTCATTACCGCCCCCTGTGAACAGGGATTATGCCCCGCTTTTGCGTGCAGTGTCACAGTGCAGACCGGGACCTCACCGTAAAAAGACGGTCACCAGTGTTACAACTTATAACAGTCAATGTGAAGGAGCCGGACTCGCAACACCACGTATTTTTCTGAGGATGAAGCGGACTACCCACGCAACAATCACCGCCATCAGCAACAGGCTGCCCAAAACCAGACCCAAAGCGAGCAACGGATGGGCAAATACAAGCGCAATACCACCTACCACAACCGCGTCTTCGGTCAATGAAGCACCGATATTCGACACCGGTTCCGGAGAAGCGTTGATCGCAACACGAGTGGAAGATTTCACGCCATGGGTAAGCAAGGCCACGGTGCCACCGGCGATCAGGGCACCGGCACCAAGCTGGCCATCGCCCGATAAAGTCGCCGCTGCCAAAAACGCACCGACCGGTACTCGAAGTAAGGTCTGCAACAGGTCCCAACCGGAATCAACGCCCGGAATCTTGTCGGCGAAAAATTCGACGATGGTCAAAGCGCCTGCCGTGCCAAGAACCCAGGGTGACATGGTGACTTGCAAGGCCGCCGGCAATTCGACCCAGCCGGCCAGTCCGGCAAGGCCGACACCGAGCACCGTCAGATAGGCCCGCACACCGGACAAACAGGCGAGTGCCAAACCAAGAGCATATAAATGGGCTTCCGACATACTCATAACCCCTGATGAAAACCTGATAGCGCCGATTATAGCCACAAGAAAACTGCATGCATGCTTAGCATTTGGCACGGTTTCGGGCTTTTTTCTTTATAGAAATGGCGGCGGACGGTATCCTAGCGTGATGAGCACACCCAACCCCAGCCCGCAGCGCTTCATGATCGTACCGAAGAAAACGGCCTGGCGCGGCTGGTTGCTTGTCATTGCTGCCGCCTGGCTGCTAAGCCTGGTCGGCGTGTGGTACCTCACCCGTTCAAATAACGCACCCGGCCTTGCCGGCAGCGATCGCAACGCGGGCCGGCAAAGCGAACTGCTCAAAGCGAGCGAAGAAGAACTCAAACAGGCCAAGCAGCAATTAGCGACGCTCCGACGCTCCGAACAAATAAGCCGCAATGCCAATACCGAATTGCAATCGACCCTTTCCGACCGCGACGAGGAAATCGAGGGTCTGCGAGCCGATGTAGCATTCTATGAACGCCTGGTCGGCGCGACTGCCCAGCGACGCGGCTTGAATGTGCACGAAATCCAGTTCGAACCCGAAGTCGGCGGCACCTGGCACTTCACGGCCACGGTGACGCAGAATCTGAATCGAGGTGCGATCAGCCAGGGCAACCTGAAGTTTTCCGTCGAAGGCATCAGCCAGGGGCGCTTGAAAACGGTGCCCTGGGAAAATTTGGTACAGCGGTCCGATATCGGTGGCAAAGCCTATTCATTCCGCTATTTCCAGGAACTGGAAGGCAGTGTGTTGCTGCCTTCGGGATTTACCCCACAGCGAGTAAAAGTCAGCTTGCGTGGCAACAGCGGCCAAGCCGATCAAGTATTCCCGTGGAATGCAAAAAAAGTTCAGGAGAATCAGTAAATGTTAGGCATGGATAAGAAAAGTTCGCGCAACGGAACCAACACGGTCGAGACTTTAATCGGCCCTCGCGTGGTTATCCGTGGGGATGTGCAATTTTCCGGCGGCCTGTATGTCGAAGGAAAAATCATCGGCAAGATTTCCGCCGAAGAAGGCAGCGCTGCCGTACTGACAGTTTCAGAACAAGGCATGATTGATGGCGAAGTACATGCGCCCGTGGTTGTGATTGCCGGCAGTTTGCACGGCGATATCCATGCCGGTGAGCGCGTTGAGCTCTCGCCGACCGCCAAAGTGCAAGGCAATGTCCACTATAAAGTAGTGGAAATGGCAGCCGGTGCGACCTTGACCGGACGCCTGATTCACGCCGACGCCCCGATGTCGGAACAAACCGACAAGTCCTGATGCCGTTCACGCTTGTTTTCCGGGATAAAGCGCATACTTGATACCTATGGATATTCAAACCTATCAAACGATGGATGCGCCCTTGCTGTTCAGCGAGGCCGCAGCGAAAAAAGTCGCCAGCCTGATCAGTGAAGAAGGCAATCCCGAATTGAAACTGCGGGTCTATATCAGCGGCGGCGGCTGTTCCGGATTCCAGTATGGTTTTGAATTCGACGAAAGCCAGAGCGAAGACGATCTGGCCTTGCAACGCGACGGTGTAACGCTTTTGGTGGATCCGCTCAGCCTGCAGTATTTGATGGGCGCCGAAGTGGATTACCGTGAAAGCCTGCAGGGCTCGCAATTCGTCATTCGCAACCCGAATGCCAAAACGACCTGCGGTTGCGGCAGCAGCTTCTCCGTCTAGGCCATGGCTCAAGCGCCCAGGCAATTTGCTTTCCAGCATCCCGGCCTGGATCGTAACGAACATATTCGGGAAAACAATGAAGCACTCGACCTACTTTGGCCGCAGGCAAAAATCATCATTATTGATTTGCAGGGCAATGCCCGCTTTCAAAACGATGCCGCCGATCCCGTCTTTTTATCCGGTGCCGATTTTTTTCCGGAACGTCCCGGCAACGCCAGTTTTTTAGGCCAGTCCGGCGAGCAAAGCTGGTTCGCCGTTCGCGCGGAATTTATCGCTGAACTGCCATCGCATGCCGTTGATTTACGTACGGCGGCGGCTACCTGGCCTCATTTGCAGGCTTCCATTTTTGCGCAGGCGCGTGCGCTGCTTTATTGGCAGGAACGTAATCATTTTTGCGGTACCTGTGGCAAAGGCCTGAATCTTGTCCGCGGCGGCTTCATGGCGAAATGCGATGCCTGTGGTAGCGAACATTATCCACGCACCGATTCCGCCGTGATCATGGCGGTGACCGACGGCCAGCGAATCTTGCTGGGCCGCCAAGCCACATGGCCGGAGAATCGCTGGTCGGTACTTGCCGGTTTTCTGGAGCCCGGCGAATCGCTGGAACAAACCGTGATCCGGGAAGTTTTCGAGGAAGCCGGTGTTCATGTCGATCATGCTGAATACGCAGCATCACAGCCCTGGCCATTCCCCGCTTCATTGATGCTCGGCTTTCATGCTTACGCCGCACCGCAGGAAGCAAAGGCCGGCGATGAACTTGAACAAGCACAATGGTTCAGTGCCGAAGAATTACGCGACGGCATCGCCAGCGGCAAGCTGGGCATTTCGCCCCGCCTATCCATTTCCCGCTGGTTGATCGAAGACTGGTGTGCGCGCATGGGTGTTAGTATTTGACGCTACAATGGTTTATCAAACAGCGGTAACTGGCAAAAAATGGCCCTAACCTTAATTGCTGTCGTGCTCGCCTTAGTCATGGGCCATATCGTGCCCGGGCTGATGGCTTTGCGCCGTTATGGCTGGTTCGTTTCATGGTTGAGCATGCTCGGAAAACTGTTCCGTGGCGAAACTCTTTGGCAAGGCCGATTCGGCGCCTTCATCGCGATCGGTTTGCCGGTGATCATCGTAGGCGTTATCCAATATTTTCTGGCAGGACTTTGGTATGGCCTGCCCGGCTTTATTTTTTCATTGATCGTGCTGATTTATACCTGGGGCCCACGCGATCTGGATCTGGATGTCGACAAAGTCATAGACGCGAATGATGTCGAAGCGCGTCGCCAGGCCGCGACCGCTTTATTCCCCGAAGGTGGCGAACCGGAGCTGGAAGGTCCGAGTCTGGTCGAAGCCGTTTTTCGTTGCGCCTTGTGGCGCTGGTTCGGCGTGCTGTTCTGGTTTTTATTGCTCGGCGCCGCCGGCGCCTTGCTGTATCGCCTGACCAGTTTGAGTGCACAAGGCGAAGCCCGCAAAACCATTCCCGAAAAACAAAGCCAGGCCGCCATCCTGTTCACCGGATTGCTCAATTGGCCAGTCGCACACCTGATGACTTTCGGTATGGCGCTGGCGGCAAATTTCGACACCGTATTGTCGGCATGGCGCGAATGGTACAAACAAGGCGGTGCCCGCCTCGATATCGGCTTCCTGGGTGCTGCTGCACGTGCCAGTGTTGATTGCGAATTGGCGGAGGAAGACGCTTATGCCGTCGATGGCCCCGCACAGGCGCCCGCCTTGCTTGAGCTGCGTGACGCAATGAGTCTGGTCTGGCGGATTTTATTATTGTGGCTGGCGGTGCTTTCGCTATTCGTATTGGCGGGCTTCGTTAACTAAATAACAGAAGCACTGTTTAATTGGCCTGCCCGGCAATGCCCGCCATGACTTTGACAAGCGTATTGAGCACGAACACCACCAAGGCGATACCGATGCAAATCCACGACCATAGCTTCGCATTGTCGGAAGCCGATTGAGCGCCGGCGTAATCGCCGCTCGCCAATTTTGAATTGACTTGCGTGGAGAAAATTACCGGCACCACCCCGAACGGAATGCAACAGCAACACAGCGTCAATACCGCTGCCGTAATCGATAAAGGCAAATGGTTCGGCACATCATATGCCGGCAGTTGCGGGCTGCCGTACGAAGAGCTATCCGAAGACGCATACGGGTTGTCGGATTCGAAACTCGAGGGAATCGGCGGCGGTAAATAATCCGGCAACGGTGGCGGAACAGCCGGCTCATCAACCAGGGACAAAGGCGTCGTGATTTCGGCGATGCCGACAAATTGATTGCCGCAAAATTCGCACTCTCTCGCCAGCTCGGAACACTCGGCGCTACAGTTCGGACATTTCATTTTCTACTTCCGCCAAGGTTTTGTTCTGGTTAAAAAAATCAACCGCTGGGTGCCAGCAAATAAAACGGATACCAAGGCAAGTTGCGTAGAACAGTGAACAAGGGCACCGCGAAAACCCAGGGCCACGGGTTCGTAAACGGCTTCAGCAGTTTTTCTACCGAAGCGGGCAAAGGCCGGTACATGCGCCAGCTAAGCAGGAAAAAAATCGGCGCCGACAAAATAAAAAAAGCATTCATGCGAATGGCGCGCAGCAAATCGAAGTGCACCAGTGCGTGCATTGCCCGGGTCAGACCGCAACCCGGGCAGTAAAGCCCTGTCGTTTGGTGGAATAGACAGGGTAGAAAGGGATTGCCTGCAACATTCGGGTCATAGGTGCGCAGCAGGTAAATCCCCAGCAGCGCCATGGCCGCCAAAGGCAATCCCAACCACCATGCCTGAATACGCATTTATCGGCTGGCTTCCACTTGTTTGCGAATTTCTTCCATGAAAGTAGGATCCGCAACCTGCAAAACAAAAACCGCGATCACCCACAAGGAAAAAATAATCGCAAGCACGGTCGTCACCCATGTCCACAATTTCGCGTTTTTCGAAGCCTGTTCGGCGCTGCTGATTTCACCGGTTTCCAGGAATTTGTTGACACGCAATGCATAGACGATCGCGGCAATGCCGGACGGAAGTCCGAGCGGAATGCAGCAGCATGAAAACATCGTTGCGAGCGTTGCAATGACCGTCGAAACCACGGCCCAGACCAGATAGTTTGGTACCTTCGCATTTTGACGCGAAGTTGGCGGCGGCGGTGAATCGGGATAGGGGCGCACTGGCGGCGGCGATGGTGATTCGGAAGCCATTTGCACCGGCGGCGGCGCCATGCTGACTGGCGGCGCTGGTGGTGTTGGTGCGGCTTGTTCGAGGCCATCGACAAACGGATGACCGCAGAAATCGCACTCAAGCGATTGGTCAGAGCATTCTGCACTGCAATTTGGACATTTCACTAGGCTTCCCCTTGGCGGTTTTTCTTTAAAACTGGGGGATATTATGCCCGATTGCCGCGCAGTGTCTTAACTTTTGCTTCCAGTAATTCGGCACTGACGCCTTCCGCTGGAATGGCCTGCCCGGCCTCGACTTCAATATGGGCCCTGAACCGGTGCGGCACGCGTAATTGCCCCAGTCTCGAGTTGCGTTTGCTGAACATGCTGGCCCACATGCCTTTCAGGGCGATCGGCACTACCGGCACTGCACGACGGGCAAGAATCTTTTCGACTCCCGATTTGAATTCGGCTATTTCGCCATCGGTGGTTAATTTGCCTTCCGGAAAAATACCGACGATTTCTCCCTCGGACAGGGCCTTGTCGACTTCATCGAAGGCTTTTTGCATGGTTTCCGGATCTTCCTTGGCACCGGCAATCGGAATGGCGCGCGCGGTTTTGAAGAACCAGCTGGCGACCGGGAACTGGAAAATCTTGTAATACATCACGAAGCGGGTCGGCCTCGGAATCGCGCCGCCCAGAATCAGCGCATCCATATAACTGACGTGGTTGCAGACAATCAGCACGGGGCCTTCGTCCGGCACATTTTCCTCGATGCCTTTGACATCGACGTTGTACATCATCTTGGTCAGCACCCAGGCCACGAAACGCATCAGGAATTCCGGCACCAGGCTGAAAATGTAAATGGCCGCGAAGGCATTGAGTATGGCCACGGCCAGCAGCAATTGCGGAATTGTCCAATGCAACTGGTTCAATGCCACATATGACAAACCCGCCGCCACCACCATGAACAAGGCATTCAAAATATTATTGGCCGCGATCACGCGCGAGACTTTGTCTTTCTCGGTACGACTTTGCACGAGAGCAAACAGCGGCACGATATAGAGTCCGCTGAAAATCGCCATCATGAAAAGATCAAACATCACGCGCTTGACGCCCGGCTGTGCGATCACCTGCATCAATACCAGGCCTTTTTCACCGACGATTTGCGGGTGGGCAAAAAACAGATCAACGCCAAATAAAGTCATGCCGATCGCACCCAGCGGCACCAAACCGATTTCGACCGTACGATGCGAAAGTTTTTCGCATAGCAGCGAACCGATCGCGATGCCGATTGAAAACAGACTCAGCAACAAGGTAAACGTGCCTTCGCTGCTGCCGAGCACGTATTTTGAATACTGCGGCAATTGAGTGAAGAATACCGAACCGTAAAACCAGAACCAGGAAATGCCGAGGCAGGATAAAAACACGCTGCGGTTTTTGGTGACGAAGCTCAGCGTATTCAATGTTTCGGAAACCGGATTCCAGTTGATCGTGTTGGTGGTGCCGGGAGCCGCCGGCATCTTGCGTGACGTCAGCAAGCCGACCACCGCGATCAGAATCGTGGCTCCGGCAACCCAGTAGGCCCCCGTCGCCGGAATATTGATCAGGTTTGCACCCAGAATGGTACCGAGCAAAATCGCGACGAAGGTGCCCATTTCGACCAGACCATTACCGCCGGTAAGCTCTTCGGGTTTCAGCACCTGCGGCAACAAACTGTATTTGAGCGGTCCGAACAAGGTACTGTGCAAACCCATGCCGAATACGCAAATCATCAGCAGCGGAATGTTTTTATAAATGAAACCGAACGAGGCAATCACCATGATGGCGATTTCCATCCATTTGACCGCTTGCGCGAGCCTGGCTTTATCGAAACGTTCGCTGAGTTGACCGGAGGTGGCGGAAAACAGGAAAAACGGCAGGATAAACAAGGCCGATGACAATTGGATAAACGTGGACTCCTGCTTTTCCGTCAATGACACCAATACGAATGTCACCATCGCAATCAAGGCGTTTTTGAACACATTGTCATTGAAGGCGCCCAGTGCCTGCGTCCAGAAGAATGGCGAGAAACGACGCTGTTTCAGTAATTCAAATTGGTTATGTGCCATGGCAACCTCGTAGAGTTGCCCAAGGTTAGGGGCTGGGCAGCATCACGGCAAGTGTTTACGCCCAAGTAGCCATTTTTTGTACTGATGGTTCAGCAGGTGAGCTGCATTATCTCTGTCAGACCCACCACATCATCTTTAAGACCGTGGTAGGCCCGCAAGGCCTGAATTACCTGAAAGAATTCGGGTCTTACGGCCCTCCCACGGACAGAACGAAGCGAGAGTTCATAGAAGATCAATTCTTACTTTTCTCTTTCAATCGCACGCCAACCGATATCGCTGCGATGAAACTCGCCGTCCCAGGAAATATGTGAAACTACTTCATAAGCCAATTGCTGTGCATCGGCGACGGTATCGCCAAGAGCGGTGGCACACAGCACACGACCACCTGCGGTAACGACTTTGCCATCCTGCAATTTCGTGCCGGCATGGAATACCTTGCTGCCACTCGGCAACGCAGTATCGAGCCCGGCAATTTCATCCCCGGTTTTCGGCGTTTCCGGATAATTTTCCGCCGCCATCACGATGCCCAGTGAGCATTGCGAACTCCACTCGGCACCGACTTTATCAAGACTTTGATCGAAACTGGCTTCGATCAAATCCACCAGATCGGACTTAAGACGCATCATCACCGGCTGCGTTTCCGGATCGCCGAAACGAACGTTGAATTCGATCACTTTCACGCCGCCGTTGTCGTCGATCATCAAACCGGCATACAGGAATCCGGTGAACGGAATGCCGTCGGCGATCATTCCCTGCACGGTGGGATTGATTACTTCACGCATCACGCGAGCATGTACTTCGGGCGTCACGACCGGCGCCGGAGAATACGCGCCCATGCCGCCGGTGTTCGGGCCGGTATCGCCATCGTGCACGCGTTTGTGGTCCTGGCTGGTCGCCATCGGCAACGCGGTTTTGCCATCGACCATACAGATAAAACTGGCTTCCTCGCCCTGCAGGAATTCTTCAATCACCACACGTGAGCCGGCATCGCCGAGTTTGTTGCCGCTGAGCATATCAACGATTGCCGCTTCGGCCTCGCCAAATGTCATCGCGACGACAACGCCCTTGCCTGCCGCCAAGCCATCGGCCTTGATCACGATCGGCGCACCAACATCATGCAGATGGTCCAGTGCCAATTCTACGTCTTCATACACGGAATAGTACGCGGTCGGGATTTTATGGCGCGCGAGAAAATCTTTCGCGTAGGCCTTGCTGCCTTCCAGCTGCGCAGCCTTTCTAGTCGGACCGAAAATCTTCAGGCCATGTTCGCGGAATAAATCCACCACGCCGATGACAAGCGGAGCTTCCGGGCCGACCACGGTAAAGGCCACATCTTCCAGTTTCGCGAACTCGAGCAAGGCTTCGATATTGGTCGCGGCAATTGCGACATTGCGGCACTTCGCTTCGGTCGCGGTCCCTGCGTTGCCTGGAACCACCAGCACTTCACTGACGCGTTCAGATTGCGCCAATTTCCAGGCCAGTGCATGTTCGCGGCCGCCGGAACCAATCAACAGGATTTTCATTATTTCCTACCTTGGAAAGAGATCAACGTACCACCGCGTAATCGCGTGCATCTTCACGCCATTTCGGTGTCGCAAGAATTTTTGGAAGCGCCTGATCAACCGAATCCACCAAAGACCACATCGCTTCGTGTTCCGGATTCATGAATTTCTCGTCGATCACCTGCTGCATGAAAGTCTGCAGCGGCGCATAAAAATTTTTCGTGTTCAATAAAATAATCGGATTGAAATAAATACCGAGCCGTTTCAGCGTAATCGCTTCGAACAGTTCTTCCAGCGTGCCGCAGCCGCCCGGCAGCGCGATCACCGCGTCGGAACCGGTCAGCAATTTGTGTTTGCGTTCGCGCATGTCTTCGACCAGATCGAGATGCGTCAGGCCAGTGTGGCCCCACTCGAGATCGGCCATGAATTTCGGCAGGATGCCGATCACCTGCCCCTGATGTTTCAGTGCACCGTTCGCCAGCGCACCCATCAGGCCTTGCGAACCGCCGCCGTAAACGATGCTGTGGCCGGCTTGCGCCAGCGTTTCGCCGAGTTTGAAGGCGGCATCGTGAAATTCCGGTGCGACTTGATTGGAAGAAGCGGCGTAAACGCAGATGCGGAGGGATTGGGTCATTTTAATTCCGTTTTTACAGTCACCGAGGACCGGCAACGACTATCGCGACTTCCGTCGCTCCTACCAAAATAAATTATTCGACTGTGACCGATTTTGCGAGATTCCTCGGCTTGTCGACATCGGTGCCACGCGACAAGGCCGTGTGATACGCCAGCAGTTGCACCGGAATCGCATGCACGACCGGACTGAGAATGCCAACATGACGCGGCGTGCGAATCACGTGCACGTTTTCCGATTCGCTGAAATGGCTGTCGGCATCGGCGAACACGTACATCTCGCCGCCGCGTGCGCGCACTTCCTGGATATTCGATTTCACTTTTTCCAGCAGCGCATCATTCGGTGCGATCACCACGACCGGCATGTCTTTATCGACCAATGCCAGTGGACCATGCTTCAACTCGCCAGCCGGATAGGCTTCGGCGTGGATATAGGAAATTTCTTTCAGCTTCAGCGCGCCTTCGAGCGCGATCGGATAATGCAGTCCGCGACCCAAAAACAGGGCGTGGTGTTTCGGCGAGAACTTCTCGGCCCACAAGGTAATTTGCGGCTCCAGATTCAATGCATGCTGCACGCTACCCGGCAGATGGCGCAGTTCTTCCATCAATTTCTGTTCTGCTTGATGGTCGAGACGTCCGTTCAATTTTGCCAATGTGCCGACGAGCGCAAACAGCGCGATCAATTGCGTGGTGAATGCTTTTGTCGATGCAACACCGATCTCGGCACCGGCACGAGTGTAGAACACCATAGCACTGGAACGCGGAATGGCACTTTCCTGCACATTGCAAATCGACAATGTTTTCGACTGGCCAAGACTCTTCGCGTACTTCAACGCTTCCATCGTGTCGAGCGTTTCACCCGACTGCGAAATGGTCACGATCAATTGCTTCGGATTCGCCACGGCGGCGCGATAACGGTATTCGCTGGCGATTTCCACGCTGCAGGGAATATTCGCCATCGCTTCCATCCAGTAGCGCGCAGTCAAACCGGCGTAATAACTGGTGCCACAAGCAAGAATTTGCACCGAAGTCACATCGGCAAGCAATTCGGCCGCATTTTCACCGAATAACAAGGGTGAAAAACCCTCCGCCATGATCGGTTCGATGGTATCGGCCAAAGCGCGTGGTTGTTCGTGAATTTCCTTCTGCATGAAGTGGCTGTATGGCCCGAGTTCCATCGATGCCAGCGAAACATCAGACATGTGGATCTTGCGTTCGATCCTGTTGCCATCGATGTCGTAAACGGTCACGCCATCAAGACGCACTTCGACGACATCGCCCTCTTCCAGGAAAATAATTTTGCGGGTAGCAGAGATAACAGCGGAAGCATCCGAAGCGATGAAGTTTTCGCCATCACCCAAGCCGACCAATAACGGACAACCCATGCGCGCGGCGATCAAACGTTCCGGATCAAGCTTGCTGATAACGGCGATCGCATACGCACCCTGCAGGTCCTTGACCGCACGCTGGGTGGCGCGCAACAAATCGCCTTCGGTTTTCAGATAGTGGTGAATCAGATGGCCGATCACTTCGGTGTCGGTCTGCGATTCGAATGCATAGCCCAGCGCGCTCAAACGATCACGTTGCTGTTCGTGGTTTTCGATAATGCCGTTGTGAACCAAGGCCAGTTCGCCGGAACTGATATGCGGATGCGCGTTGCCTTCGGTCACGCCGCCATGCGTTGCCCAGCGTGTGTGCCCGATACCGACATGGCCATGCAGGCTTTCCTCTTTCGCGGCGTTTTCCATTTCGGCAACACGGCCGGTACGACGCACGCGACGCAGCTCGTCCGAAAGCACGGCAAGACCGGCGGAATCGTAACCGCGATATTCCAATCGCTTAAGGCCGTCGACCAAAAAGGGAACCACATCGCGTTTAGCTACAGCACCGACAATTCCACACATAGATTGGCCTCTGGGTTGAAGCGATATTTTAGCGTGAATGCGAAAACGGGGTCGGATTCATTTTGGCCGCGCCTCGTCGCCCGCAAGCGGCTCCCTACGCTTGGATGCTTTCCGTAGGAGGCCGCTTGCGGGCGACCAGCGGACGGCTCACGGACAGTCCGGACACCTCTAATGCGATAATTAAATTCATTAAATTCAATATGTTATCGATGGCACGGAGCTTGCTGTGTGGCTATATCCCCATGAAAAGCCCGCGCCCATGATTCGTGACACTTCCGCCCAGGACCAAGTGCTTTCCAGCCCGAGAGGCTCAACGCGTAAACGCAGCTTGCTGATCGCAGCCGGCGTAATCGTTGTGCTACTGCTGCTTTGGTGGCTTTCCTCGGCTTTCTCCAGCGAACGCTCGGTCAGTGCTGATCGCATCCGGATCGCCGAGGTGACCCGTGGCACGCTGGTACGCGATGCCGCCGTCAATGGTCGCATCGTGGCGGCGGTCAGCCCGACCTTGTATGCGCCCGCCATGAGTACCGTCACGCTGAAAATCCGCGCCGGCGACAAGGTGAAAAAAGGCGATGTGCTAGCCGTGCTGGATTCGCCTGAACTGAGCAATCAACTGGCTCGCGAACAATCCAGCCTGGACCAGCTCGAAGCCGAAGTGGCACGCCAAAGAATTCTTGCGCAGAAACAAAACCTGATCGCGCGCCGCGATTCCGATGAGGCCGACGTGAACCGCATCAGCGCCGAACGCATTTTGCAGCGCACCGAAAAAGGCTACAAAGCCGGTGCGATTGCCGAGGTGGATTATCTGCGTGCGAAAGATGCGCTGAAGACGGCCGAAATTCGCAGCAAGCAAGCGACACAGGCCTCGAGTCTCGATATCCAGGATGCCGGTCTGGAACTGCAGACCAAGCAAAGCCAGCTGACGCGTCAGCGTCTGCAGGTAGCGGACATCCAGCGCCGCGTCGATGAACTGAAAGTGCGCGCGCCAGTGGATGGCGTGATCGGTACCTTGTCAGTCACCGATCGTGCTGTCGTTGCGGCAAACACGGCTTTGATGACGGTGGTGGATTTGTCGCAACTCGAAGTGGAACTCGAAGTGCCCGAAACCTATGCCGATGATCTGGGCCTGGGCATGAGCACCGAAATCACACTGGGTACTGTGGTTGCGAAAGGCAAGCTGTCGGCCATTTCGCCGGAAGTGGTACGCAACCAGGTTTTGGTCCGCGTTCGTTTCGAAGGCGAACAACCGAAAGGCCTGCGCCAGAACCAGCGTTTGAATGCGCGCATCCTGATCGAGGAAAAACCCGACGTCGTGCTGGTCGCGCGCGGTCCTTTCGTCGAACAGGGCGGCGGCCGTTTCGTCTATGTCGATCAGGGTGGCATCGCGGTCAAGACGCCGGTCGAAATAGGCGCCATCAGTATCAATGCCGTTGAAATACTTTCCGGCCTGAAAGTCGGCGACAAGATCGTCATCTCGGGCAGCGACACTTTCCAGAATGCAGAACGCGTACAAATCAATTAATCGAAATATTGGTCGAACAACAAAGGAATCGTCATGATCAAGATGCAACAACTCAGCAAAGTCTATCGCACCCATTTGATTGAAACCCATGCCTTGCGCGGTTTCGACATTTCCGTGAAGGAAGGCGAATTCGTCGCCGTGACCGGACCCTCGGGCTCGGGCAAAACGACGTTTCTCAATATCGCCGGCCTGCTGGAAGAATTTACCGGTGGCGAATTCTGGCTTGACGGCGTGGCAGTCAAGGGTCTCGACGACAATGCACGCTCTCGGCTTCGCAATGAAAAACTCGGCTTCATTTTCCAGGGCTTCAACCTGATCCCCGATCTGAATCTTTTCGACAACGTTGATGTGCCATTGCGTTATCGCGGCTTCAATGCAGCCGAACGCAAACGTCGCATCGAGGAAGCATTGAGCCGCGTCGGTTTGTCATCGCGCTTGAAACACTATCCCGCCGAACTGTCCGGTGGTCAGCAACAACGCGTCGCGATTGCCCGCGCACTGGCCGGTTCGCCGAAAGTGCTACTGGCCGACGAACCGACCGGCAACCTGGATTCGCAAATGGCTCGCGGCGTGATGGAGCTGCTGGAAGACATCAACTCGCAAGGCACCACCATTTTGATGGTGACCCATGACCCGGAACTCGCCGCGCGCGCACAACGCAACGTACACATCATGGACGGCACCGTGACCGACCTGACGCAAGAAACCCAACATGCCATCAAGCATGCCGCCGAAATCGCCTGAGGAAGCCGACATGTGGAATTATTATTTCGTACTTGGCTGGCGCAGTCTGAAGCGCAATCCGGTGCTGACCGCGCTGATGATTTTGATATTGGCGATCGGCATCGGTACCAGCATGACCAGCCTGACCATGCTGCTGGTATTGTCGGGCGATCCGATCCCGCAAAAAAGCGATCGTCTTTTTGTCCCGAAATTCCATGTCCGCGACATGCAGGGCTACAAGGCAGGCGACAAGCCCGACAACCAGTTCACGTACACCGATGCGGTCAATTTGCTGCGCGATAAAAAAGGCAAGCTTCAAACCGTGCTGTATGGTGTTTCCCCCGCGATCGATTCTGGCCGGAAAGAGTTGCCGCCGTTTTTCGAACAAGGCATGGCCACCACGGCCGATGCGTTCACCATGTTCGACATGCCTTTCCGTTTCGGCAATGGCTGGAGCGCCGGCGATGACGAGAAAGCCGCCAATGTGGTGGTGATCGGCCCGGAACTGTCGGAAAAAATGTTCAAGAAAGAAAATCCGGTCGGAAAAAAACTGCGAGTGGATGATCGCGACTACACCATTACCGGCGTGCTCGACACCTGGCTGCCGACGCCGAAGTTCTACCGCTTGTACGGCTCGGATGCGACCAGCCGTCCGGAACAAATCTGGATTCCGTTCGCGAATGCGGTCAGCCGCGAATACAGCAACAATGGCTGGAACAATTGTTCCGGCGAAGGCCCCGGCCCGGGTTATCAGGGCTGGCTGAAATCCGAATGCACCTGGATTCAATATTGGGTGGAACTGGACAAGGCTTCCGATGCCGCCGGCTATCGTGATTATATTGCCGCCTATGTCGCCGAACAGAAAAAACTCGGTCGCATGCCGCGCCCCGATCCACCGCAATTACTGAGTCTGCACGCCTGGCTCGAAGACGTCGGCGTAGTCGGCAGCGACACCAAGATGTCGACCTGGATGGCTTTCGGTTTCTTGCTCGTCTGTCTGGTGAATCTGGTCGCACTGATGCTCGCCAAATTCACCGCGCGTTCGGGTGATATCGGTGTTCGTCGCGCACTCGGTGCATCGCGCACGGAAATCTTCCGCCAATACCTGATCGAAGCTGCCGTGGTCGGATTGGTCGGTGCCGTGCTCGGTTCTTTGCTGAGCTGGTATGGCCTGAAGATCGTCAGTGAGCGTTTGGCCGCGGCCAATGATTTTTACCAGATGGATTTGCGCATGCTGGGCATCACGATCGCGCTGTCGATTACTGCAGCGCTTATCGCAGGCCTGTTGCCGACCTGGCGTGCCTGCCAGATCCGTCCCGCCATTCAATTGAAGAGCCAGTAAGGCTCGTCATCCGGAGTAATTTATGGAAATCAGACCGATAGTCTCCGCCATGCTGCGCAGCAAGACCGGCGTCATTTTGATCGCGACGCAGATCGCGTTGACGCTCGCCATCCTTGCCAATGCGCTGTATGTCGTACGCGACCGCACCAACGAAGCCAACCGCGTCAGCGGACTGGACGATGAAAACGTTTTCATGCTGTCCGTGCTCGACAAGAACACCGAAAACGTTTTCGCGAACCAGCATCGCGATCTCGATACCTTGCGTGCACTGCCCGGCGTCGCCAATGCCAGCTGGACCTCGCAAATGCCGCTGTCGCAATCCGGTTCAAACAACGGCGTGCAGACCGATCCGAAACAGACCGATTCGGTAGCAACGCCGGCCGTGTATGTCACCGATGACGCCTTCATCAACACCCTCGGTTTGAAACTGGTCGCGGGCCGCGGATTTCGCTCCGACGAGATTCTCGAGGTCAATCAGGACGTCGCCGATCCACCGAAACCGAAATCGGTGATCGTGACTCGCGACCTGGCAAAGATTCTTTATCCGAACGACACGCAATATCTCGGCAAGTTGGTGTATCAGGGACGCGGTTCGGACCCCTACAGCATCATCGGCGTCGTCGACACGCTGGTCACGCCCTGGGGCCGCGCGAGCTGGAATGGCGGCCAATCGGGTTCGGAATCGATGATCCTGCCGTCGCGACTGAGCCAGCCTTTTCATATCTATGCCATCCGCACGCTGCCCGGCGAACGCGAACGCGTGATGAAGGAAGCCGAGAAAGCCCTGCTCTCGCTGGTGCCCGGCCGCATGGTGGTGAACAACAAGAGCATGGATCAGATTCGCGAAGAACGTTATCGCGGCGAGCACACCATGGCCAACGGCTTGCTGATCGTGATCGGCATGCTGTTGTTGATGACCGCCAGCGGCATCATTGGTCTCGCATCGCTTTGGGTGAACCAGCGCCGTAAACAAATCGGGGTGCGCCGCGCACTCGGTGCGCGACGCGTGGATATTCTTCGTTACTTCGTGACCGAAAACATCATCATCGGATTGTGCGGCATCACGCTGGGTTGCGGTCTCGCCTTTGCCTTGAACCAGGCCATGATGAGCACGCTTGAAGTGCAGCGCCTGCCATTGGGCTATCTGGGCGGCGGCGCGGCGATTCTGTTGCTGCTCGGCGTCGCGGCCGTGCTCGGCCCGGCCTGGCGCGCAGCACAAATCGCACCGGCTATCGCCACGCGTAGCGCATGAGTAAACTAAACCCATGCCTACCGTTTTGATTATTGATGACAATACTTCGGTCATCACCGCACTCGAAGTATTGTTCTCATTGCATGATATCGACACCCTGCGCGCGACCAGCCCGGCGCAGGGTTTGGCCGTGCTGCAAGACAATGCCGTCGATCTGGTGCTGCAGGACATGAACTTCACTGAAGACAACACATCGGGTGAAGAAGGCATCGCACTGTTCAAGCAGATTCGCCAACGGCATCCGGATTTGCCGGTGATCCTGCTGACCGCTTGGACACATCTGGATGCCGCCGTCAGCCTGATCAAGAACGGCGCCGCCGATTACCTGGCCAAGCCCTGGGACGACAAAAAATTATTGGCGACGTCGCTTAACCTGATCGAGCTGAGCCACACCCAGCGCGAACTCGGTCGTCGCGTGCAGCGCGAACGAAAACAGAAACGCGAACTGGAAAAGAATTTCGATCTCTGCGGCTTCATCTGGAATGATGCTGCGACTGAGCGCGTGCTTTCGCTCGCATGCCAAATCGCCAAAGCCGATGTTCCCGTGTTGATCACCGGCCCGAACGGTGCCGGCAAGGAACGCATCGCCGAAATCATCCAGAAAAATTCCTCGGTGAAAGACGGTCCGTTCGTGACGCTCAATTGCGGTGCCTTGCCAAGCGAACTGATCGAAGCCGAATTGTTCGGCGCCGATGCCGGTGCCTATACCGGTGCGACCAAGGCGCGCGAAGGCAAGTTCGAAGCCGCCGACGGTGGCACCTTGTTTCTGGATGAAATCGGCAATTTGCCACCCGCCGGGCAAATGAAATTATTGCGCGTGCTGGAAACCGGCAAATTCGAACGACTGGGTTCCAACAAGGAACGCAGCGTGAAAGTCCGCGTGATCAGCGCGACCAATAGTGATATTCCGGCGATGATCCGCAATGGCCAGTTTCGCGAAGATTTATTGTATCGATTGAATTTGATTGAACTGAAACTGCCGCCCCTAAGCGAACGTACCGACGACATCATTCCGCTGGCACAGCATTTCCTGGGCTCGAGCAAACGTCTGTCATCCGGTGCCGAGCTGGCATTGTCGCAACACCCTTGGCCAGGCAATGTGCGCGAATTGAAGAACGTGATGCAACGCGTGCAGCTCCTGGTCAATCACGAGGAAATTTCGGCGGCAGATTTGGGTCTGCCGGTAAAAATTCCTTCCGCAACGAACAATGTCGATACGGAACTGGATCGCGCGACCATCGAGCAGGCGATCGAAAAAAATGCCGGCGTCATTGCTCAGGCAGCGGCAGAACTTGGCCTGAGCAGGCAGGCCCTTTATCGCCGTATGGAACGCCTTGGTATCGCGCGCACTGCATGAAATGGAATGTCTTCAAATATTCGTTGTCGCTGCGGCTGAGCGCCAGCGTTGTTTTTTTGTTGGCCATTGCGATAACACTGAGCCTGTTTCTGCGCCACCAAATCAAATCCGACTGGATCGTGGCGCTGAGTGTCGTTGCGGTGATGGTGCCGTTGTCGTTGTTATTGCTGCATCGCCAACTGCGGAATTATTTCTCGCTGTTCCGTGCACTCGCCGGCACCGTCAGCAGCTATCGCGACAGCGATTACAGTTTCTCGATCCGCTGGCATAGCGACGACGAAATCG
>Ga0208628_1000292_pt1 | contig 28112 bp, 23 predicted proteins | sample LakWasMet16_LOW5_2_FD_183864 | JGI IMG/M metagenome (GOLD analysis project Ga0208628, IMG submission 183864) | Freshwater sediment methanotrophic microbial communities from Lake Washington under simulated oxygen tension - Sediment Metagenome... | ecosystem: Environmental > Aquatic > Freshwater >... | reverse complement strand
CACGAAGGACACGCGCCGAAACGACCGCCGGGGGCGACGGTCATCGCGAGGGGGATGCAGAAGGTCGAACTCATCGCCGCGGTGCTCGAAAGCCAGGAGCGCGATAGGAAATGAGACCAACGCTCAGCGGTGCAGCTCCAGACGTCTGGACGCGGAGGGAGCCCGTCGGCGCATCCGCGTCGACGAGCGCGCCTTCATGCGCCGAAGCCGCGCCGGGTGCCCCCACAGCGCTGCGCCCTCCCCCGCCAACCCTCAGCTCACTGCCTCGTCGGTCATCTCGGCGATCACCTCCATCGCGCGACGCGCGACGTCGGGCCCCATCGCAGGGTCCTTCGACCACCCTGCCACCTCGTCGGGGAGATCTGGCGGCAGATGGCTCGCGACCGCGAGAGAGAAGGCCGCCCACGCGGCCTCGTCGTCAGGGTCGGCGCGGAGCGCGCTCACGGCGTAGTAAGCGGGGTGGTCCGCGAGGTCGCCCACCACCAGCGATGCCGTCGAGGCCCACGCCCAGAGCGTCGACGCCACGCGGCCCGTCGCTGCACGAGCCATCACAGCCAGCGGCGTCCAGATCGACTCCGCGTCGAGGAAGCTCGCGCGGTCCGACTCGTCGAGCAGGGGCGCGAGGTCTCCCACGAGCGCTCGCGCCGCCGCGCTGTCATCGGCCTGCCCGGCGCGCCACGCGTCGAGCGCCGCCGCCCTGCGCCTGGCGGGTACGTCCAGAAGGTCGAGAATTTCCATCAGGGATACGAGCGGTCGATGCCACCGGAGCGCGGCGGCGGTCAACCGTTCACCCGTTGCCCGAAAGAGAGCACCGCCGCATTGTCCCGCCCCATGACCCTCGACTCGATTCCCGTCGTCCCGGGGGGCAACTTCGCGGGACACATGCACCTCTTCCAGGGGGACGACCGCCTGGGGCTCTTCCAGCGCATCGCGGACACGGGCGAGCTCTCTCGCGTGTCCTTCCTGGGCAGGCCCGTGGTCTTCGCGAACTCCCCGGCCGCCGCCCACGAGGTGCTCGTCGAGAAGGCGCGCTGCTTCGAGAAGTCCCCGGGCATCCGGCTGCTGCTCCACTACCTCGCGGGCGAAGGGCTCTTCACCTCCGAGGGCGAGCTCTGGCGGCGGCAGCGGCGGCTGATGGCGCCGCTGTTCCAGCCCTCGGCGATGGCGCAGTACACGGATTGCATGCACGACGTCGCCGCCCGCGCCGTCGCCACATGGAAGGACGGCGCCGCGCTCGACCTCGCGACGGAGATGACCCGCGTCACCATGGGCATCGTCGGCAAGGCCCTCTTCGACAGCGACACCTTCGACGAGAGCGACGCCCTCGGCGAGGCCCTCACCCTGGCCCTCGCCTGGGCCGACTCGCAGAGCGCCTCCCCCCGGCTGGTCGCGCAGGTCGCCCTCACCGACGCGCTCGAAGCCGTCGGGGCTCACCTCCCCGGCGGCCTGGACGCGCTGCGCCGCCGCGCGCTCGCGTCGCTCAAGGAGCCCTTCCTCCTCGAGGGCGCGCGGTCGGAGCGTCTGCAGCGCGCCCTCGCGGTGGTGGACGGGCGCATCCGGCAGATGATCGCCGAGCGCCGCGCGCAGGGCCTCGCGCGGGCCGACCTCCTCACCCGCCTGCTCGCCACGCGCGACGAGGAGAACGGCGGCGCCGCGGTGATGACCGACCAGCAGGTGCGCGACGAGGCCACCACCCTCTTCATCGCGGGCCACGAGACCACGGCCACCTCGCTGTCGTGGGCCTTCTACCTGCTCGGCCGCCACCCCGCGGTGCGCGAGGCGGTGCAGCGGGAGGTCGACGCCCTGCCCCCGGGGCCCGTGACCTTCGCGAGCGCGGCGAGCTCGCTGCCCCTCACGACGCGGGTCTTCAAGGAGGCCATGCGGCTCTATCCCCCGGTGCCCATCTACGCCCGGCGGCTGCTGGTCGACGCCGAGATCCGGGGCGTCGCGATGCCCCGGGGCACCCTGGTGATCGTGACGCCGTACCCCCTGCACAGGCTCCCCGACGTGTACCCCGAGCCGGAGCGCTTCGACCCCGACCGCTTCCTCCCGGAGCGCGAGGCGGCGCGCCCGAAGTCGTCGTACATCCCCTTCGGCGCGGGCCCGCGGGTGTGCCTCGGCCTCCACTTCGCGATGCTCGAAGGGCCCATCGTGATGGCGACGATCATGCGGCTCGCGCGCATCGAGACCGACCCCGCCCGGGTGATCGTGCCGAAGCTCTCGGCGACGGTGCGCCCGGGCGGCGGCGTCCCCGCGAGGGTCTACCGGCGCGCGGTGGCGTCGTAGCGAAAGGAGCCTCTGCGCCCGGGCCCAATTCTCCGGTAGAAGACCCCGATGCAACTCCGCCCCGTCGCCCTCTCGTTCGCGCTCTCGCTGCCGTTGATCGGGTGCAGCGGAGACAGCTCCAGCGCCCCGAGCGATGTGCCCACGAGCACCGCGACCGACGCGAGCTCCACGCCGGACTCCGCCGCCGTCGACGCGCCCGCCGTCGATGCCCCGACCGCCGCCGATGCCCCGACCGCCGCCGATGTGCCCGCCGGGGGGACGGGCTGCGTCGTCGTCGCGCGAACCTGCGCGCAGCTACGGGCGACCTTTCCGACCGGCAACACCAACGTCAGCGTGACCTGCGACGAGGCCGCCGGAACCTTCACCATCACCAGCACCGGGGTCCCGAACTACACGTCGAACCAGACGACCCCCAACGCGATCGCGGGCCAGGGGTGGGTCGCCGTGCTGCCGCTGGTTCCGGGCTGCGCGGCCGCTCCGACGAGCGTCATCGCGTCGCGCGGCGAGGTCGGGTTCATGGTCAACGGGGTCCCGTTCTACGGGCCTCAGGACGCCGATGGGCGGGACGCGCTCGTCTTCGAGGGCAGCTCCTTCGACGACTGCGTCGGGCACGCCGACATGCGCTGCAGCTACCACTATCACACCGAGCCTCGCTGCGTGTTCGGCGTGGGCGACCCCGCCTCCAGCCACCCGCAGGCCGACGGACACCCGCCCGTCATCGGCTACGCCCTCGACGGGTTCGCCATCCATTCGAGCTACGCCGCCGCGGCCGCCCACGGCCCGCTCGACGGCTGCAACGGCCACGCGGACGCGGCGCGCGGGTACCACTACCACGCGACCGCGACCTCGCCCTACCTCATCGGCTGCTACGCGGGCCGCGCCATCGGCCGCGTCACCCGGAGCATGGCCCTCTGCTCCATGGCGACCCCCGACGCCGGCGTGGCGCCCGACGCCGGAGCCACCATGGGCCCGCGCGCCTGCACCAGCTCGAGCCAGTGCACCGGCGCATGTCCCACCGGCTCCATCGGCTGCACCTGCGCGACGACCCCGATGGGCATGCGGTGCGTCCCGACGTGCAACAGCACCGCCGACTGCCCGACCGGCCCGATGGGCGCCCTCACCTGCAACGTCGCGATGCACCAGTGCGTCCCGGCGATGGGGATGTAGCGAGAACCTCGCCGGCGGCTGCACGGCCAGCGCGCGACTCCTCCGACGGGGTTGAGCCCGCCTCCGCCGTGCCCGTCGGGAAGCACCTCCCCTCCGTCGTCGCGCCCTTGCCAACCCCCCGACGCCTCGGAGTAGGGTTCGCGCCGCTCTCCCATGAACCACCCCACCTCCGATGAGCTCTCCCTCGCCTACGCGGGCCGCCGGGTCTTCGTCACCGGCCACACCGGCTTCAAGGGCGCCTGGCTCACCCGCTGGCTGCTCGACCTCGGCGCCGAGGTCACCGGCTACGCCCTCGCCCCCGACACCTCGCCCTCGCTCTTCGACCAGCTGGGCCTCGCCTCGCACATCCGCCACCACGTCGCCGACGTGCGCGACCTCCCGCGCCTCACCGCCGCCGTCGCCGACTGCGCCCCCGACGTGGTCTTCCACCTTGCCGCGCAGCCCCTGGTGCGCCGCAGCTACGACGAGCCGGTGCTCACCCTGGAGACCAACGTGATGGGCACGGCCCACGTGCTCGAGGCCATCCGCTCGACAGGGAAGCCCTGCGCCGCGGTGATGGTCACCTCGGACAAGTGCTACGAGAACCGCGAGCAGCTCTACGGCTACCGAGAGGACGAGCCCATGGGCGGGCACGACGTGTACTCCATGTCCAAGGGCGCCTCGGAGCTGGTGATCGCCTCGTGGCGCCGCAGCTTCTTCCCCACGGCGCAGCTCGCGAAGCACGGCGTCGCCGTGGCCTCCGGACGCGCGGGCAACGTCATCGGCGGAGGCGACCAGGCCGCCGACCGGATCATCCCCGACTGCGTCCGCGCCCTCACCCGGGGCCAACCCATCCCCGTGCGCAACCCCGACGCCGTGCGCCCCTGGCAGCACGTGCTCGAACCCCTCGGGGGCTATCTCCTCCTCGGAGCGAGGCTGCGCGGCGTCGGCACCGAGCACCCCGAGCGCTTCTGCGAGGGCTTCAACTTCGGTCCGCAGACGGAGGCCACGAGGCCGGTGCGCGACGTGGTGCGCGCCCTCATCGCGGCCTGGGGAGAGGGAAGCTGGGACGACCGCTCGGACCCCCACGCCGTGCACGAGGCGAAGCTCCTGCGGCTCTCCATCGAGAAGTCCTGGGCGCGCCTCCAGTGGTCTCCCCGGTGGGGCTTCGAGCGCACCCTCGCCGAGACCGCGCGCTGGTACCGGGCGTTGCACGAGGGGGCCGACCGGGCGGCGCTCGACGCGCTCTGCAGCGAGCAGATCAAGCAGTACCTCGACGCCCACGCGACCTTCGTGGGACACCAGCAGGCACCCTAACGCGATGTCGAACGACGCGGACGCACTCGAGAAGCAGCTGACGGCGGAGATCCTTGAGCGCGTGCGGCGCATCGCGCAGCTGCGCGGCGAGGAGGAGACGGAGTTCAACCCCGGGCGCACCCCGGTGAAGTACGCCGGGCGCGTCTACGACGAGCACGAGCTGGTCAACCTGGTGTCGAGCTCGCTGGAGTTCTGGCTCACCGCGGGGCGCTGGCACCGGCGGCTGGAGGCCGACCTCGCCCGCTGGTTCGGCCTCCCCCACGCGCGCCTCGTCAACAGCGGGTCGAGCGCCAACCTCCTCGCGACGGCGGCCCTCACCTCGCCGCTCTGGGGCGACCGCCGGGTGCGCCCCGGCGACGAGGTCATCACCGTCGCCGCGGGCTTCCCCACCACCGTGGCGCCCGCCATGCAGCTCGGGATGGTGCCGGTCTTCATCGACATCGAGCTGCCCACCTTCAACGTCGACGTGTCCCTCCTGGAGCAGGCGCTCTCGCCCCGCACCCGCGCGGTGATGATCGCCCACACGCTCGGCAACCCCTTCGACCTCGGCGCCGTCACGGCCTTCTGCAAGGCCCACGGGCTCTGGCTCATCGAGGACAACTGCGACGCCTCGGGCTCGCGCTACCACGGCGAGCTCACCGGAACCTTCGGCGACGTCGGCACCCTCAGCTTCTACCCCGCGCACCACATGACCACCGGCGAGGGCGGCGCCGTGCTCTGCCGCGACCCGGAGATGCTGCGGGTGCTGGAGTCGATCCGCGACTGGGGCCGCGACTGCTGGTGCGCGGGCGGCATCGACAACACCTGCGGCAAGCGCTTCGAGTGGCAGCTCGGCGAGCTCCCCGCGGGCTACGACCACAAGTACACATACAGCCACCTCGGCTACAACCTGAAGATGACCGACATGCAGGCCTCCGTCGGCCACGCGCAGCTCGCCAAGCTCGACGGCTTCGGCGAGGCGCGGCGCCGCAACTGGAGGTACCTGCGCGACCGCCTGGAGGTGGTGTCCGACCTGCTGGTGCTGCCGGAGCCGACGGAGGGCAGCGACCCGAGCTGGTTCGGCTTCATGATGGCCGTGAAGCCGGGGGCGGGCTTCACCCGCGACGAGGTCGTGAGGCACCTGGAGTCTCGGAAGATCCAGACGAGGATGCTCTTCTCGGGCAACCTGACGAGGCAGCCCGCGCTCACCCGCCTCGCGGAGGACGCCGCCGCCCGAGGGGTCGCCGCGCCCTACCGCATCGCGGGCGCCCTCACCCGCACCGACTACGTGATGAACAACGGCTTCTGGATCGGCGTGTACCCCGGGCTCACCGAGGCCGCGCGGGCCTTCATGGCCGACGAGATCATCGCCTTCGCCCGCAGCCGCGCGGGCTCCCCCCCGAAGCGGATGCTCCCGACCGCGCCGTAGGGGCGCCTACGGCACCTCGAAGCGGGCGCGCACGCCGAGCGCCTCGCAGCGCGACCTGATCTCCCCCGCGTAGTTGCCGTTCATCACCAGCACCGTGACCTCTCGGTCACCCAGCGTCGCGAGCCACTCGGGCGCGTGGATGCCGTGGCCGGTGCCGGGGATGTACCTCCCCTGCTTCCTGGGGTTCACGTCGACGCCGCCGCGAAGGAGCGTGCCCTCCGGGTCGACCAGGTTGGCGAAGACCACCCCCTTGGTGGCCATGCCCCAGAGCACGCACGGACCCCTCTCGTTGGCCGCCCTCAGCTTCTCCCTCGCGGCCTCGATGCGCCGCTGCTCGTCCGCCGCGTAGCGGGTGAGCCTCGCCACCGCCTCGCCCGCGTCGGAGGGAAGCGCCGCGTCGCTCTCTCCCGCCTCCCCTTCGGCCCACTGGTACTGGTCCCCGAAGGCCCTCCTCGCGGCGCCGAGCGCGACGCCTCCGCGGCGCAGCGCGTAGCCGAAGGTCGACGGCGTGAAGTAGTTGCAGTGCTCGTAGCAGAAGTCCCAGAAGGCCTGGTGCTGCACGATCCAGTCGAGGTCGGGCACCTCGAAGAAGAGCGGCGTCCCGGGGTGGGAGCGCACCCCGTCGACCACCGCCCGGATGAACTCCACCGGCCTGGGGATGTGCTCCACCACGTGGCGGCAGACCACCAGCGAGGGGCGCTCGCTCAGCAGCTCGGCGCGAAACATCTCCCGCACCAGCGCCACGGGCCGCTCGGGGGTCGCCGCTCGGGGGGTGCAGCTCGGGTCGACGCCCACTCCGCGGGCGCCAGGGACGGCCTCGCAGAGCACGTCGAGGAAGGTGCCCTTGCCGCAGCCCACGTCGTAGACGGGAGCGACGGTGAGCGCGTGCTGCGCGGCCAGGTGCTTCGCGATGGAGCGGTAGTAGTCGGTGAAGACCGCGGAGGGGACGTCGTTGTCGTAGCGCGGGTCGTAGACCATCAGCGCCGGGTCGAAGCGGGTGTTGAACGCGAAGCCGCAGGCGCGGCAGACGCCGAGGGTGAAGGGAGCGCAGGGCGCCGCGAGGGCCTCCTCGGGGGAGGGCCACACGACGTTCTGCATCACCGGGAGGCGCTCCCGGCGAACGAGCTCCGCGACGTCACGGCCGTCGCAGACGGGGCACGTCGGCGCGGTCATGCGCGGCGCATGAGCCAGGCGCCCGGCCAGTGGGTGATGTGCTCGCGCACCTCGCCCTCGTTGAAGACGAAGGGCGGCGGCTCTTGCAGCTCGAACTCCGCGTGGCGCGCGGCGAACTCCCGGGCGGCGGCGGTGGGGTTGTCGTCCTTCCACTCCGGCTTGCCGCGGGGGACGTTGTCCAGGTACTGCATCAGCCCGTCGGTGGCGACGATGTACGAGCCCGCGGTGACCATCGGGGCGTAGGCCTCGAGCTCGGCCGCCACGTGGGCCTTGGTGTGGTTGGAGTCGAGGAGCACCAGCACCTTCTCGCCCGGCTTGATCATCGAGCGCACCCGCTCGACGATGGTCGGGTCGATGGAGCTGCCCTCGACCAGGGAGATCGACGGGGAGAGCTCGTGCGCCTCGATGGCCGCGCGGTTGTGCGGGCGCACCTCGATGTCGACGCCGATCACCCGGCCGGCGTTGCCCATCATCTTGAAGAGGCTGGCGTAGAAGATCAGCGAGCCGCCGTGGGCCACGCCGGTCTCGATGATCACGTCGGGCTTCACCCGGTAGATCACCTCCTGCGCGCGCACCATGTCCTCCGGGAGCTGGATGATCGGCCGGCCCATCCAGGTGAAGGAGTAGATGTGCTTGAGCGCCCAGCCCACCTGGATCCACACCTTGGACAGCTCGGAGAAGGCCTCGCGGCTGTAGAGCGGGTGCTGGCTCGTACCGTCGGCGTCTTCGCAGGCAACGGTCCTGGCTTCGGTGTCGATCGTCAGCTTCATCGGAGGGGCCTTCACTTCAGCAATGGAGACAGGTGAGGTTCGGAGGGCGGGCACGCTGGCCCACCGCGCGGGACCTTGTCAACGATCTCCGCGCCGCGTTCGTCGCGCTGCGTTGCGCGCCCGCTCGCCCTCCATTCACGCGGTGCCGTCTCGTCGGCCACGGAAGGCATTGACTGGCGCGGATGCTCGGGCATTGTCCGCGCCCGATGAATCCGGGCGCGACGGCGCGCTACGGAGCTTCGCAGCGAAACCGCAGGAGCCGAGAGCGCAGCCATGAAGGTCATCATCTTGTGCGGTGGTCAGGGGACCCGCATCCGCGACGCCAACGAGCTGCTGCCCAAGCCGCTGCTGCCCATCGGCGAGCGGCCCATGGTGTGGCACATCATGAAGTCCTACGCGTCCCACGGGTTCACCGACTTCGTGCTGGCCCTCGGCTTCAAGGGCTGGCTCATCAAGGAGTACTTCCTCAACTACCGCTCCATGAGCGCCGACCTCCGGGTCTCCCTCGGGCGCCACGACGCCGTCGAGGTGCTCAACCGCCGGGGCCTCGAAGACTGGACCGTCACCCTCGCGGAGACCGGCGAGGCCACCATGACGGGAGGGCGCGTCGCCTCGCTGCGGCGCTACGTCGGCGGCGACGACCTCTTCATGGTCACCTACGGCGACGGGGTCTCGGACGTCGACATCGGCAAGCTGGTGGCCTTCCACCGGGCGCACGGCAAGATCGCCACCGTCACCGCGGTGCACCCGCCGGGGCGCTTCGGGGAGCTGGGCATCCGGGACGGCCTGGTGCGGGAGTTCAACGAGAAGCCGCAGACCACGCTGGGGTTCATCAACGGCGGGTTCATGGTCTTCGACGCGAAGCGGGTGTGGGACTACCTGCCCGACGACGACCCCGGCCTGGTGCTGGAGGTCGAGCCGCTCCAGGGGCTCGCGGCCGCGGGCGAGCTCGTCGCGTACGAGCACCATGGCTTCTGGCAACCCATGGACACGCTGCGCGAGTACACCGTGCTCAACAACCTCTGGGCCTCGGGCAACGCCCCATGGAAGACCTGGAACGACTGAAGCCCTCCCCCTCAGAATCCGCCCGCACCAACAGGTATCCCATGACTGAAGCTCGCACGTTCCGCTGCTGGTCCTGCCAGGGCAGCCGCCTCACGCCGGTGCTCGACCTCGGAAACACCCCCCTCGCCAACTCGCTCGTCCCGGAGTCGGCGCTGCACCACACCGACCCGGTCTTCCCGCTGGAGCTGGCCTGGTGCGCGGACTGCTCCCTCGTGCAGATCACCGCCTCGGTGCCACCGGAAGACCTCTTCCGCGACTACCTCTATTTCTCCTCCTACTCCGACACCATGCTCCAGCACGCGGAGTCCCTGGTGGGTCGGATGATCCGCGAGCGCGCCCTCGGCCCGGACTCCCTGGTCGTCGAGGTCGCCAGCAACGACGGCTACCTGCTCAAGTTCTACAAGCGCGCCGGGGTGCAGGTGCTCGGCGTCGAGCCCGCGGTCAACGTCGCCCGGGTGGCCGTCGAGGAGCACGGCATCCCCACCATCACGGAGTTCTTCGGCGACGAGATCGCCCAGACCCTGCGCGCCGAGGGCAAGCGCGCCGCGGTGATGCACGCCAACAACGTCCTCGCCCACGTGCCCGACCTCAACGGCTTCGTGCGCGGCTTCAAGACCCTCCTCGCCGACGACGGCGTGGCCATCTTCGAGGCCCCCTACGTGCGCGACATGGTCGAGGGCTGCGAGTTCGACACGATCTACCACGAGCACCTCTGCTACTACTCGCTCACCGCGCTCGACCGGCTCTTCCGCCGCAACGGGCTCGTCATCTCCCACGTCGAGCGGGTGCCCATCCACGGAGGCTCGCTGCGCATCTTCGCCACCCACGGCGAGACCCCCGACGAGACGGTGACCTCCATGCTCGCCGAGGAGCGCCGCGAGGGCATCGACGCGCTCCCCTACTACGAGGCCTTCGCCCGGAGGGTGCACCGGCTGCGAGGCGTGCTCACGGGCGTGCTGCGCGACCTGAAGGCCGCCGGGCGCACCATCGCGGCCTACGGGGCGAGCGCCAAGGGCAGCACCCTGCTCAACGCCTTCGGCATCGGCCGCGACGTGCTCGACTTCGTGGTCGACCGCTCGCCCCACAAGCAGGGGCTCTACACCGCCGGGACGCACATCCCCATCCGACCCCCGGAGGCCCTACGCTCCGAGCGCCCCGACTACGCCCTGCTGCTCACCTGGAACTTCGCGGACGAGATCCTCGCCCAGCAGAAGGACTACCTCGACGCGGGCGGGCGCTTCATCGTCCCGGTGCCGCAGGTGCGCATCCTGTGAGGTTCACCGAGACCCCCATCGCGGGCGCGTGGGTGGTCGACCTCGACCGCCTCGAAGACGAGCGCGGCTTCTTCGCGCGCACCTGGTGCGAGCGGGAGTTTCGCGATCACGGCCTGCACTACCGGCTCTCGCAGTGCAGCGTCTCCTTCAACAAGCGCCGCGCGACGCTCCGGGGGATGCACTTCCAGACGGCGCCCCACGAGGAGGCCAAGCTGGTGAGCTGCCCCCGAGGCCGCATCTGGGACGTCGTGCTCGACCTGCGGCGGGAGTCGCCCACGCACTGCCAGTGGTACGGGGTCGAGCTGTCGCCGGAGAATTACAGGGCGCTGTATGTTCCGCCCGGGTGCGCCCACGGGATGATCACCCTCGAGGACGACACCCTGGTGAGCTACCAGATCTCCGTGCCGTATGTTCCTGGCCACCAGGCCGCGGTGCGCTGGGACGACCCGGCCTTCGCCATCACCTGGCCCCTCGCGAACCCCTTCCTCTCCGAGCGCGACCGCGCCCTGCCGGACTACGTCCGATGAAGGTGCTGCTCACCGGCGCCGGGGGCTTCATCGGCTCGCAGGTCGCGCGACAGCTCGTGGCCAGCGGCGACCACGTGGTGGCGATGCTGCGGCCGGGCGAGGCCACCGCGCGCCTCGACGACGTCCTCGGCTCGCTGGAGGTGCGCACGCTCGACCTCGCGGACACCGCCGCGGTGACGGCGATGGTGGCCGAGACGCGCCCCGAGGCCTGCGTCCACCCGGCCTGGAACGCCGAGCCCGGCAAGTACCTCCACTCCCGGGAGAACCTCCGCCTGGTGGAGGCCACGCACCGCCTCGCGGAGGCCCTCGCCGACCACGGCTGCGGCCGCCTCGTGGGGGTGGGCACCAACGCCGAGTACGACACCAGCTACGGCTACCTTTCCGAGCGCACTCCGACCGCGCCGACCTACCTCTACTCGGCCTGCAAGCTGGGGCTCTCCCACTCGCTGGCGCAGCTCGGTCTGCTCACCGGGATGCAGGTCGCCTGGGCCCGGCTCTTCTACCTCTACGGACCGTGGGAGGACCCTCGCCGGCTGGTGTCGTCGGTGACGCGCTCGCTGCTGGAGGGCCGCGAGGCGCCGTGCAGCGCGGGCCTTCAGGTGAGGGATTTCCTTCACGTGTCGGACGTGGCCGGCGGGCTCGTGGCGGTGCTGCGCTCGGGCGTGACGGGCGCGGTCAACGTCGGCTCGGGCGAGCCGGTGACGGTGCGCGAGGTGGTCACCCGCCTCGGGGCGATGATCGGTCGCCCGGAGCTGCTGCGGCTGGGAGCGATCGAGCCCAAGGCGGGCGAGCCGGCCTTCGTGTGCGCGGACAACACGAAGCTGCGCGCGGAGACCGGGTGGAAGGCGGCGTACACCCTCGACAGCGGGCTCGCGGACACCGTGGCCTGGTGGCGCTCGAGGATGGGGTAGCGGAGGGACCACTCTCACGGATACACGAGCGCCGCGCGGTCCCATTTGCCCAGCGTGGAGCCGGCGTCGTAGGTGCTCTGCGCGAAGTCGAGGATCGCCCTCGCAGGGTCGGGCGCCCGCCGCACGGCCTCGTAGGGCAGCAGGCACTCCTTGAGCGCATCGCTGTAGAAGGCCGCCTCGGGGAGGAAGCGCTGGCTGGAGAAGCCCGCCGGCTCGGGGGAGGTGTACGCGTAGAACGCGGCCTCGGCCGAGCCCTTCCACGGGTCGCCGGGCCAGAAGCCGAGCGAGCTGACCTCCTCGTCGTAGGCGACGCGCTCGATGAGCCCCTTGCGCGGCGGAGCCCGCCTGCCGTTGAAGCGAGAGACCGCGAGGTCGAAGGAACCCCAGAAGAAATGCACCGGGCTGCACTTGCCCCGAAAGCCCGAGCGGAAGCTCTGGAACACCGGCTCGATGCGACTCAGCACCTGGAAGAACCGGCGCGCCGCGTCGCGGTCGTAGCTCGCGTGCTCGGCGTCGTGGGTGAGGGCAGTGGACACCGGGCACTCCTGCGGCATCGGGTGGATGCTCACGCCGACGCCCAGGGCCGCGAGCTCGTCGAAGACCGCCGTGCAGAAGGCGCCCACCGAGCGAGGGACGAGCGGGAGCACCCGGACGTGGCCGTCGGAGTCCTGCATCACCAGCCGGTGGTCGAGGAAGTCGAAGTCGATCGACAGGGTGCGGTCGCCGTAGGGCATCGGCGAGGTGGTGAGGCCTCGGGTGGTCACGTAGAGCGGGACGTTCCACCACTCGTTGAGGCGAGGCGTCAGCGCGAGGCGGATCTTTCCGATCACCTGCGTGTAGAGGTGAAGCGTCGCGTAGGTGTCTCGCCACGCCTGAAGGGACAGCTCGGGCCACTCGCGCATGGGATCGCTCCTCGTCCTACTCGGCAGAGAGAAACTGGTCGTGGGCGTAGCAGTACGCCCAGGTCTCTCCGGGCTCGCCGGAGGTGATCACCGGGTGATGGGTCGCCCGGTGGTGCGCCGTGGCGTGCCGGTTGGGAGAGGCGTCGCAGCAGCCCACGTGGCCGCACGTGAGGCACACCCGGAGGTGCACCCACTCGCCGCCGATGGCGAGGCACTCCTCGCACCCGGCCGTGGGGCGATGGACACGCCGGGGCATCGCCTCGGTCACGTGCGCACAGGCCCTCGACAGATCGACCAGCTCGCTGACCTTCATCGTCGCATCGCGCTCCTTCCCACCCGATGACCCCGTGCCTCGAGCCTCTAGGACCCACCCCCCTCCCACCGCAAGCCGACCAGGGCCCCCCTGATCCCGCCGACACACTCTGGCACGCCGACCTCCCTCCCCTCCCCTGATTCCCCTGTTTTCCTGGCCTTCCCGCGTGGCACGCGCCTTGAGACAGCATCGCTACGATGTCTCCCTCCCGGCCGCGCGCCTTCGCCCTCCTCCTTGCCTCGCTGGTCTCGCTCGCCTCCCTGCCGGGCTGCGGCGACGACCCGCTGCCTCCCCGCACCGACGCGGGCGACGTGCCCGGCGACGCCTTGGTGGAGGCCGACTTCCCCGACCACACCCTCGCCCGACTGGACTCCGTCTCGGACTTCGAGCGCATCGCCGTCCAGGCCTATGGGCTCTCCACCGCGAAGTTCATCATCACGGCCTTCGGCGACGCGGAGAACCGCGGAGGACGCTTCTACGACGGCCGTTTCTACACGCTCCATGACCAGTGGTACTGGTTTCGACTGCTCAACGGAGCGCGCGTCCCGGGGGACTTCGTCGAGCCTGTGCGCGGCCTGCGCTTCGCCACCGTGGACGCCATCACCGCGTGGGCGCGCACCCAGCCCCTGCTGCCCCTCGACCTCGCGTTCTACGGCGACCGGCTCTACTCCAACCGCTTCTACGACTTCTCCTTCGGGGCCGCGCGACGCTACGGGCTCGCCACGCTGATCCGCGTGCCTCCCCGCGGGGGCAGCCCCGAGCGCTGGGCCTTCGAGCTCGAGTACAGCGACCAGCTCTGGCACCCCGAGCTCGTGGTCTTCTTCGACGCGCTGCGAGCGCGCCTGCCCTCGGACATCGCGAGAGAGCTGCGCTTCCTGGTCCGCTCCCCCGAGCAGGAGACCCTCGCCGCCCGCATGGAGCAGGACCATCTCCCCTACTGGGACCGCATCCTCCGCTACCGCGACATCGTCGTCCCCGGGGCGCGCGAGGTCTACAGCGGGGGCATCGCCGCCGGTCCCCTTCGCGTCATCCGCCAGGGTCAGTCGTACGGCTCCATCGCCCCGACCGACATCGTCGTGATGGAGTCGACGCCCGACTATCTCCCCAACCTCTCCGGGCTCATCACCGCCTCGCCTCAGACCCCGCTGGCCCACATCAACCTGCTCGCACGCAACCGGGGCATCCCCAACGTCCACGTCGCGGGCGTGCTCGAAGACCCGCTGCTGCGTCAGCTTGAGCGCGGCTATGCCCCCGTCCTGCTCTTCGCCGAGGCCCCCGGGCGCGCGGTGATCGCCCCCATCACCGACGAGCAGTACCGGCGCTACCGCTCGCTCATCGAGCGCCCGGTGCGCCTGGTGAGCACCCCTCCGGTCGACGCGATGCCCTACGTCCTCGGCCTCTCGGGGCGACCGCTCGACGACACCACCGCCCTCGCCTCCACCATCGGCGGCAAGTGCGCCGGGATGATCGCCCTGCTCCACGAGCCCGGCCTCCAGCTCCCCGACGCGCCGCAGTCGATCACCGTGCGCGCCTACGTCGAGCACCTGCGCCCGCTCCGTGAGCGCCTCGCCGCCGCCCTCGACAGCGAGGCCTTCGGCGCCGACGCCCGCGTCCGTCGCATCGTCCTCGAGGGCGAAGCCCTCTACCGGGTCCGCACCCCGCAGCCCGCGGAGATCGCCTTCGTCGAGGCCTTCCTGCGAGACCACCCGGCGAGCGATCCGCTGGGCTCCCTCTGCCGCGCCGGGGGCATCCGCGGCGTGGTGGAGGCGCAGAGCATCGCCCCCGCCACGCTGTCGCAGATCGAGGCGTCGCTGCGCACGGCCTTCGGGGCGCTGGCCGTGACGCAGGGGGTGAGGTTCAGGTCGTCGTCCAACGTGGAGGACATCGAAGGGTTCAACGGCGCGGGGCTCTATGAGTCCTTCACGGGCTTCCTCGACGCGGCCGCGCAGCCCCGGGCCTCGGACCGCAGCAAGACCGTCGAGCGCTCCATCCTGCGGGTGTGGGGGTCGTTCTGGTCCTTCGAGGCCTTCGAGGAGCGGCGCGCCGAGCGCATCGACCACCTCTCCGCCGCGATGGCCGTGCTCTCGCACCCCCGCTTCGACGACGAGCTGGAGCGGGCGACGGGCGTCTGCACCTTCACCGTGCAGCCGCCGAACAGCCCCGACGCCGAGCGCCTGGAGGTCAACGTCCAGGTGGGCGACGGGAGCGTGGCCAACCCTGATCCGACGGTGTTTCCGGAGGTGGTGCGTCTCGCCCGCGCCCGGGGCAGCGAGGCGGTGCGCATCGAGCGGGTGCGCCGGGCCTCCGGGGCGCCCGACCGCGACCTGCTCTCCGACGAGGTGCTGCGGCGGCTCTTCGCCGACACCGGGGCGGTCACGCGGCGATGGCTCGATCGGGAGAACGCACCGAGGCCGGAGCCCCGGAGGGCGAGGACGCTGACGCTCGACTTCGAGTTCCACGACATGCTGGCGGGTTGGCCGGCGATGAGGGAGGGAGCGCCGCGGCCCGCACGGCTGGTGCTGAAGCAGGCGCGCACGCTGGAGCCCGCGCCCCGGGTGGCGACGGAGGAGTCGGCGGGGTGGGCGGTTCCGAGGGACGTGCTGGCGAGGGCGAGGCGGGTGTCGACGGAGACGTGCAGCGGCGAGGTGACGACCGGGGTGACGCTCACCACCACGACGCTGAGGGTGATCACGGAGCCGTCGATCACGCCCGACGTGGGCTACGGGACGGAGCCGCTGGATGCGTCGATCACGGTGAGCGCGAGGGGGACCGTGAGCGCGCTGGGATGGTCCGCGGACGCGACGTACTCGGTCGACCACACGGGGATGAGCGCCACCCGGGAGGGCGCGACGAGGGTGTACGCGGTGGCGATGGGAGCGCCCGCGAGGGAGGGCTACGAGCAGCTGCGACACGAGGCGGACGGGACGGTGACGCTGCGGCGGGGAGAGCGGAGCGTGAGCGCGAGGCTGACCTGCCAGGAGGAGCTGAGGTTCGCGACGCCGAGGGACTACCTGCTGGGGCTGGTTCCGCCGTAGGCGGGTGAGAGGGCGACGGGCCAGGGTGGCGGGCGGCCTGAGCGAGATGTGTGGGAGCGATAGGGATTCATCCCGCGGAACGGGAAATCAAGCCTATCTGATACTGATTTCATGTCAGTTTGGCCGCTTTGACGGGCCCGCCTCATGCCTGGGGTACGGCGTGCGGCCACCGCATCGGCGTGCAGCGCCTGACCCCAGGCAACATCAGGTGGTCACCTTCGCGCGACGCGAAGGTTGCAAGGGGAACGGCGCGACGTGGGTGGGGGCGGAGCGAGCGCGGCGACGGAGAGGGCGGGTGCGACGGTCAGCCGGGCGGGCCGTGCGAGGACGGCGACGGCGCCTCTCCTTGCAACCTTCGCGTCGCGCGAAGGTGACCACCTGATGTTGCCTGGGGTCAGGCGCTGCACGCCGATGCGGTGGCCGCACGCCGTACCCCAGGCCAGAGGCCTGAGCCTCGCGGCAACGGCCCATCAAAGCGGCCCATCAAAGCGGCCAAGCTGGCATAAATTCAGTATGAGGACGTCGCCCTGCGGTGCTGGTAGTGTCGGAGCCACATGGACAAGTGGCATGTCGATTGGAGCAATGAAGCGGATCGCGGATATGAACTCATCATGGACTTCATCGATAACGATGCATATCGGGCGCGCCTTGAACTGAATAGCAGCGACGAGTTGGTGCTTACGGTATACCGCTGCGACAAGAATGTTCAGATCCCTGCCGCGCTGCTGGCAGACGCGATCGCGGGCGCTCTCCCGGCTCTCCTCGAGTCGAGGAAGTTGGTTCAGGAACGCGACCGGGATCGGTAGGGGCCTCTGACGTCCATAGGCCGGTACTCGCGGCGATGCTGTCCAGGCGGCGTGTTGGAGCTCAGTCGTAGCAGTTCAGCAGTGGCGCACGCCGCCCGTTTGACGCTGGGGTTCGCGCGTAGCAGTTCAGCTCAGACCAGGCAGGAGTGGAGCAATACGCCGCGACCCGCACGATTCCGTGACGGATCCGACGGGGCACCGGCCACTCCACAGCCATGCAAAGCGCCTCACGCGTCGGCCTCCCTCGCGCTCACTCCGTCGCCGCGATGAGCCTCGGCTTCATCGTCTCCACCCTATCGGCCTGCGGCCCGGCCTCGGAGGCCCCCCCGGTCGACGCCTCTGTACCCGACGCCTCTGTACCCGACGCCTCCGCCCCCGACGCCTCCACGGTACTCGATGCCCCCACGGTCGACGCCTCGACCGCGCCTGACGTGCCCGGAGATACACCCCAGACGGACTCGGCCACCTTCCCCTGCGGGCCCGACTTCACCTGTCCGAGCGGGTACCGGTGCGTGGGGCTGTCGACCACCAGCTGTGTGCGGGCGGCGGCGGTGGGCGAGCCCTGTCGCAACGGTCCCGTCGACGCCATCTACTGCATCCCCGGCGCGACCTGCGAGCCGGTGGGCGGCGTGAGCCGCTGCGTCGCCTATGGGACGGAGCACGGGGTCTGCCGCAACACCGACGGCTGCGCGCCGAAGTGCGACCCGGGCCTGGGCTGCGATCCGGGCACCCACTGCAGACCGGGGATCGCGCTGGGGGAGCTGTGCGGAGGCGCCGGCGAATTCTGCAACGAGGGCTCGTCCTGCCAGGACGTGAACGGCACGTCCCGCTGCCTCGCAGACGGCGCAGACGGCGGGTACTGCAGGGTCGGGCGGCTCTGCGACGCCGGGCTGCTCTGCCGCGGGAGCAACTCGGGCTCGGCGAGCGGCTGCAACCGGGAGTACTTCCGCTGCGGGTCGGGGCTCCTGCTCGGGGACCCCTGCGAGCCGACGAGCGTGCCCTGCGGCGCCGGGACGACCTGCCAGATGAGCTTCGGCGTGATGCGCTGCGTGGACCACGCCGACGGAACACCCGGGGGCAGGTGCCGCCCGGAGTCGCCCCGGTGCGATGCCGAGGCCGTGTGCGACGATCGCGGCTGGACCTGCCTGCGCCGCGTCTCCCGAGGGATGCCCTGCGACCCCACCGGCGGAACGACCGCATGCGCCGACGGGGACACCTGCGACGCGGAGCACCCCGCGGACGGCGGTCGTTGCGTCGCCGCAGGGACGGCGCCCGGCGCGGAGTGTCGGCCGACCGAACCGCACTGCGATGGCGAGCTCCAGTGCTCGACCTTCTCCCGCTACCGTCGCACCTGCAGGACCGTGGCGAGGGCCGGCGACCGCTGCGACCTGGGCGGGATCCGTACCCTCTGCCCCTCTCCCACGCGCTGCGTTCCTGCGACGGCCGTCTCCCTGGGAGCGGCGATCGCGACCTGCACCGCTCCGATTCCCGAGACGGAGCCCAACGATCGCTCGGTGCGAACGCGGTCCCTCGTGGAGCGCTCGGTGCTCTACCGCTCGTCGCTCTCGGCCGACGACGCGGAGGACTGCCACGCGGTGAGGATGCCCGCCGGCTCGTCGCTCTACGTGGAGACCTCGGTCTCGCTGGTCGCGCGGCTCTTCCGCGCCTCGGGCGTGGAGATCGGTCGCTGGACGCTCCGCAGCGCGAGCTGGGACGGCCCTCTGGCAGGCAGCGCCAGGCTCGACCCGGCCGCCATCGGGGTGCTCCGCGACCTCGCCGCCGACGACTATCTCCTCTGCGTGAGCGAGCGGGGCGACTCGCCGACGCGCCCGTCCCCCGTGGACTACACGCTTGCGATCGGCGTGCTGCCGCCGTCGCGCTGATCGTCTCCCTTCTCCACCTTAAGATCGGTGGCCTGACGAACGCTCGAGAGCGAGAACCGCTCTTGCCCATGACGGATCGGCCTCCCTCAGGCCACCCATCACCCTGCCATGCCCTTCCTTCCCCACCCCGCGTCTTCCCTCCTCCTCGCCCTCGCCCTCACCGGGTGCGGGTCTTCGATCAGCGTCTCGCCTGCAACCAGCCCCGACGCGAGCGCTGCCTCCGGCGCCGACGCAGCGTCCCCCGTCACCACGCCCGACGGCGCGGCGTGCCCTGCCCCCGCGGCACTTCCCCCGGCTGCCGCCTGCGCGGGCCTGACCGAGCTCGCGGTGCCCGCCAACGCCGTGCCCGGCGCCACCGACGCCTACGCCCTCTCCGACCTGCGCCCCACGCAGGATGGCTCTCGCCCGAGCTGCCTCGTCGAGCCCTGGCAGAACCGCGCCGACGCCAGGGTGCGCTTCACCGCCCCTCGCGGCGGCCGCTGGCGCTTCACCGCGGCGGGCGAGGAACTCTGGTCGCTCGACCTTCGCCGGGGCTGCGACGCCGTCGCGGGGTGCACCGGCTTCCCCGACGTGCACGGCCCCCACGCGTCGGGCTCGCACACCATCGACGTGCAGGTGCAGCGAGGCGAGTCCATCGGCGTCGCCCTCGACGGCTGCCCGATGGGGACCGCCTGTCGCTACGCCCTGCGCGTCGAGCGCATCGCCGAGCTCGCGTGCGAGTTCGACCCCGAAACTCCGGCCGTGTGCTCGGGAGAGCGCGAGGCATGCTCCGTCGACCCCTGCGACCCGGAGCGCTTCGCGTGCCTGACCGTCGCGTCGAGGGCCCCGACGCTCACCAGCCTCCGGGTTCTCTCCGAAGGCCCTGGAGGACGCGCCGTGTACGAGGGCCGCGCCCTGGTGGGCGACCCCTCGGTGGGAGGACGCTCTGGCTCGCTCATGGGTCGCTGGCTCGACGCGAGCGGCGCGACGCTGAGCCCCAGCGCCTGGCTCGGGCAGGCCACCGTGAGCCCCGACGGAACGCTCTCCGGCCTGGCCAACGCGGTGCCTTCCGGGGCGGCGCGGGGGGTGTTCCGGATCTATGACGGCGCTCGACCGGAGTGGGAGGGCGGCGTCGAGGCGAGCGTCGAGCGCTGGGCGCCACCCGCGGAGGGCGAAGGCTGCGAGAGCGCGGCGCTGACGAGGCGCTGCGACGTGGGCCTGCGCTGCGTGACGACGGGCGACGGAGCGCGAGGCGTGTGCCGCCGCTCGACGGCCCTCGAGGTGACGGAGCTGCGCGCGTGGCGCGACGACGCGGCGGGCTCGCTGCGACTGGCGGTGGCGGGTTACGGCGGGCCTCGGGCCCTCTCGCGGCTCTCGATCGAGCTGCTCGACGAGGGCGGCGCGGTGCTCGCGAGCGCGCCGCTGGTGGCCCCGGTGTTTCAGCAGGAGTGGCCCTCGATGGTGCCCTTCTCGACCTCGCTGGAGGTGTCCAACGACCCGTCGACCTATCGCCCCGCGGGCATCGCTCGGGACCTCCGGGTGACGCCCGCGATGACGCGGGTGAGGGTCTCGGCCATCGACACGAGCGAGCAGCGCAGCGCGCCCGTCGAGGCCGCCGTGAGGGCGACGACCGCGGTGGCGCTGGGGGCGCGCTGCGACGACCCGGCGGTGTCCTGCGCCGCGGGCCTGACCTGCGCCTCGCAGAGCGGGACCAGCCAGCGTCGATGCGAGCCGACGACTGCGCCGAGGGCCTGCGGGATGAGCGGAAGGTCGCCGACCTGGGCGCCTCCCGCGGCGGCAGGGACGTACCGGGTCGAAGGGGTCGCCCACGCCGTCGGCGGCGGGCCCTTGTGCTACCCCGGGCGGACGCAGCGCGCGACGGTGATGGAGTTCGTCGCTCCCGTGGCGGGGCGATATGCCTTCGAGCTCCGGGGCTTCAGGGCGCTCTCGGTGGGCGCGGGCTGCGGGGCGCCGGTGTGCGAGCTGGCGCCGACCGGGAGCAGCGAGGTGAGGGTGGAGGTCGCGCTCTCGGCGGGGCAGCGGGTTCCGCTGGAGCTGTCGAGCGACCGGGAGCTTCAGGGGACGGCGGCCTATGCGCTGTCGGTGCGGGTGCCCTGACCGGCGAAGGGTGGAGGAACGCTCCTTCACGAGAATCACCCGACGGGGCGGGGCGACACCCGGTACGCTGCGGGCTCGTGCGGACATCGGGTGTTGTCATCGCGCTCACGCTCTGCCTGCTCCCTCGCCCGGCGCTGGCCCAGGACGCGCTCGCCCTCGTCTGGTCGGCGCCGCCCTCGTGCCCCTCTCGCGACGAGGTGGTGGCGCGCGTCGCACGGCTGCGGCCCAACCTCACCCGCGCCGCGTCGGGGCTGAGCGCCACGGCGACGGTGACGCCCGCCCCTCGCGGCCGATGGCGGGTGCGGCTTCGCACGGAGGTCCATGGTGACGTCGGGGAGCGCTCGCTGGAGGGGCGCACCTGCGCGCTCATCGCCGACGCCACCGCGGTGGTGCTCGCGCTCGCCTCCGACGCGCTCCCCGACGCGCCGCCCGCGGCCGACCACCCGGCCCTCCCCGAGTCGGTGGTGCAGCTCGACGACCCCGAGTCGGCGATGCCCCGCCCAGTGGTACCTCCCCCTCCCCCGTCGCCCCCCCGGCGCCAGCTCGCCCTCGGGCTCGACGTGGCCGTCGACCCCCTCGCCTTCGCCGGGGCGGCGATCGCCCTCGGTCTCCGCGGCGCCCTCGAGCTCGGCGCGCTGCGGGTCGAGCTCGCCCTCGCGCAGCAGCTCCCGACCACGCTCTCCGGAGCGCGCGAAGGCACCGGGGCCGACGTCCTCGCGACGACGCTCACCGCCCGCGCCTGCGCCATGCGGGCGCGCCCGATGGTCTCGATCGGGCTCTGCGCCGCGGCGACGGGCGGCGTCATGTGGGCGACGGCCTTCGGCCTGCAGCGCAACGACGTCGCGGCGTGGCCCTGGGCCGCGGCCGGCGGTGGAGCCGCCCTTCGGGTGGGACCGGGCCGCGGCAGGATCGCGGTGATCGCCCGCGTCGAGGCCCTCGCCAACCTCACCCGTCCTCGCTTCGTGGTGGAGGGCGTCGGGGTGGCCGGGGAGGTCTACGCCCTCGCCCTCTGGACCAGCCTCGGCGTCGAAATGCGCTGGCCGTGACGGATCGCGACGCCGTCGGCCACTCCTCCCCCACGATGGAGACCGCGCTGCCCTCGACCGCGCCCGGCGCGGCGGACTTCGACGCGGTCTACCGTGAGCACTTCCCCTTCGTGTGGCGCAACCTGCGGCGGCTCGGGGTGGCAGAGTCCCACGTCGAGGACGCCGCGCAGGAGGTCTGGGTCGTGGTGCACCGCCGGCTGAGGGAATTCGAGGGTCGCTCGTCGATGCGCACCTGGCTCTTCGGCATCACGATGCGCACCGCCAGCGACCACCGCCGATGGCGCCGCCGCAAGGAGCCGCGCGACCGCAGCGACGAGGTCGACGCCGTCGCCTCCACCGCCCCTTCCCCCGAGGCCATGACCGAGCGCGCCCAGGGAGCGAGGGTGCTCGACGCGCTGCTCGACGAGCTCCCTGAGGAGCGCAGGGTGGTGTTCATGCTCGCCGAGCTGGAGCAGATGTCCTCGCCAGAGATCGCCCTCGCCGTGGGCGCGCCGCTCAACACCGTCTACTCGCGGCTGCGCGTGGCCCGCGCCGAGTTCGAGGCCGCCGCGCAGCGCTACCGCAGCACCAGGATCCAAGGCCCATGAACGACCTCTCCCCGGAGACCCGAGCGCTCCTCGCGTCGCTCTCGTCGAGCCACGACCCGCCGCCCGAGATGGCGCTCCGGGTGCGGCAGCGGGTCGACCTCCGCGTCGCCGCCTCGCCCTCCCTCGCTCCCCGGCCCGCCTGGATGGCGTGGACCGGCCTCGGGGTCGCCCTCCTCGCGCTGGCCTGGTGGGCGACGCGCGCTCCCTCCCCGGTCGCCCCCTCCCCGCTTCCCCGGCCGGTGCCCGCCGTCGTGGCGCCGCTCGCTCCGACCGCGCCCCCGGTGATCGCCGCGCCCTCGCCGCCGGTGATCGCTGCCCCTGCGCCAGTGCCGACGGTCCCGGTGGCGGTCGCCCCTCGCGTGGAGCGCGACGACCTGCCCGCCGAGCTCCGCTGGATCGAGCGCGCCCAGACCGCCCTGGCCGCCAACGATCCGGCCGCGGCGCAGGCCGCGCTGCGGGGACACGCTCGGGCCTTCCCCCGGGGGCACCTCTCGGAGGAGCGAGAGGCGCTGGCGGTGCAGGTGCTCTGCGCCTCGGGAAGGGCCGACGAGGCGCGGCGGGCTGCGGCGGTGTTCGTCGCGAGGCACCCCTCGTCGCCTCAGGCCGCGAGGGTCAGGCGGACATGCGTCGACGCGCGCTGATCACGCTCGCCGCCCTCTGCGGCTGCCGCTGGGACGTGGTCCTCGGCGCCGACGGGATCTCCCTCCCGGGCGACGCGGCGACGCGCGATGCGCCAGCGGTGATCGATGTGCCGCTGGTGCCTCCGAGGGATGTCCCCACGGAGCGCGACGCCGGAGCGCCCGATCGCCCGGAGCTCGTCGACGTCACCGGGGACATCCCCGAGGACATCCCCGAGACCCCGATGGGCACGCTGCGCTCCGTCGCGCTCGGCGGCGATTTCTCCTGCGTGGTGCGCTCCGACGACTCGGTCTGGTGCTGGGGCGCCAACGACCGGGGGCAGCTCGGCGTCGGGACCACCGCGCCCGTCACGGGTCCGGTGCGGGTGCGCGGCCTGGGCGGAGCTTCCTCGATGGTCGCGGGCAGGCGCCACGCGTGCGCGCTGCTCCGCGGGGGCGGTCTGCGCTGCTGGGGCGCCAACGACCGGGGGCAGCTCGGCGACGGGAGCACCAACGACCGGGCGACGCCGGTGAGCCCGGCGGGCCTCGGTGGCGTCGAGCAGGTGAGCGCCGGCGCCGAGCACACCTGCGCTCGAAGCGGCGAGGCGGTGCGCTGCTCGGGCGCCAACGATCACGGGCAGCTCGGCGACGGGAGCACCACCGACCGGGCGGGCTTCGTCGCGGTCGCCGGGGCCTATCGGCGGGTGCTCGCGGGCGGCGCGTTCACCGCCGCGGAGACCGCCTCGGGGGCGGTGCACGCGTGGGGCGCCAACGAGCGCGGGCAGCTCGGCGACGGCACCACCGCCGACCGCGCGACGCCAGGGCCCGTGACGGGCGCGGGCGCGCTGCGGCTTCTCGCGGTCGGCCACGCCCACACGCTCGCACGCGCGGCGGACGGCTCGACCCTCGGTTGGGGCGATGGCGGCCGGGGGGCCCTTGGTGACGGCGCGATGGCGGTGCGGACGACGCCCGTCGCGATCGCCGGGTGGCGCGAGCTCACATCCGTGGTGGCGGGCGACGGGTTCACCTGCGGAGCGCTGGGGAGCGACGCGGTCTCCTGCGCGGGCGCCAACGAGCTGGGCCAGCTCGGCGACGGAACCGGCGTCGACAACCCCGTCCCCCAGCGCATCACGGAGTTCTCGCGCAGCCAGCCCGAGGCGCTGGCCGCGGGCCCGAGGGGCGCGTGCGGGATCATCGCGGAGACGGCCCTGTGGTGCTGGGGCGACAACGCCGCGGGTCAGCTCTCGCCGGGCGGTCCCGCTCGGTTGCTGCGGCCGACGCTGGTCCCCCGCTGAGCGGCTTCACGGCGCGCTCCCAGCGAGCGAGCCTGCGGCCCCGCTGCGCGGCGTCGAAGAAGAACCAGCAGGCGCCGTGGAGCCCCGCGAGGAACATGTTGAAGCGAGCGAACCACGCGTACCAGTGCCCGGGCACCGCGAGGGTGGTGATCGCGTCGCCCGCGGTGAACATCGCCGAGAGCGCGGCGCAGAGGGCGATGAGCGCAGGGAGTGACAGAGCGCCGACGATACTCCGCAACGGCGGGCTTCACCCACCGGGGGGCCATACGTCGAGCCCCCGGGGGCTCAGCGTATGGCCCTCGGGCGCACGATCAGTCGCGGCGTTCGGTCGCGAGCGTGACCGGGGTGCAGTTGCGGAAGCCGGCCGCGCCGACGAAGCGCGTGCCCAGGCCCGCGGTGCCGCGGAGGATCAGGTGTGGGTTGGGGGTCTCCGGGGAGCCATACACCGTGAGGTCGCGGTGGCACCGGTACGCACCGCCGAGGAGCACCGGGATCGACGGGAAGCGCTCACCGCTGTTGGGGTCATCACGATGGATGCAAGCCGCGTCGATGGCCGCTTGCAGAGCGTCGGAGTTGTCTGTGCCGTGCCCCTCGGCGTTGCCAGGCCGGTCGAGCCCCTCCGCGCCCCACCACTCAGGATGGATCGCGGAGACAAGACGCGTTGCGAAGCGAACGCGCCCCTGGGGTACCGTATTGACACCGGCCACTCCGGACGGGAGCGGCCGACGCCGATCATAGCCGAATACCTGGTACATGCCTGCCCGGAAAGAGCCTCGAATGATGAGTTCAACCTCCGGGTCGAGGCGAAGGAGGGCACCATGACAGATGTAGAGCTGAACGTTCTCGGGCAGTTCATAACGATTAAGTCCTCTCGCCGGGAGGCGGTAGCGTCCCGGAGGAAGGTAGAGGATCCGACCGCGGGGGAGGGCAGGTTCGTGTGACGCACCTTCAGCCTCGCTCTGAAGTTGGATAAAAACTCGCCTACATCTACGCCTGGCAAAGCTTCATCCCGTGCCTCGTCAAGAGCGCCAGGCACACGAGCGAGCAGAACATCCAGATTGATGAACTCCGTTCCAAAATCGTTGATCATGGCACCTCAATCAATGGCTACGCGATCCCCAGAGATTGTAACCATCGAGACACATATCCGGCGAACCGTTCGCGAACCCAATGTGCCCATGGCGCACGCACAACCGCCCGCCCAAGGAATCGATCATGGTAACATCATCGATTCCGTCTCCATCGATGTCTCCAGGGCTCATCGGATCATGGCCGAAGACATTCTCAACGATCGCTTCCATCGAGGAACCAGCACGCGACAACACCACAGGCTCCGGCAGGACGCCGCCAGACGAACCCAAAAATACATAAACACGTCCCATGTTAGCCGGCAGCCCATCTCGCTCCATGTCGGAGGCAGTCGAAGCCGACACTATAACATCCCAGAGTCCATCTCCATTGACGTCGCCGGACGAATACGAGAGACCGAAGTCCCGAGCGTCGAGAGGATTCATCAATTCGGAACTCGGCCGACCCACGCCAGTCGAATGCAGGTAGATATAGACGGGGCTCCCATGGTCAATCGACATCAGCAGATCGAGATAGCTATCCCCATCGACATCTCCGACAGAAGCGACCCGACCATCGTTCGAACTCGGCATTCCGGTCGCAGGCTCCAGCCAATGCTCAAGGCGCGGCTCCCCAGCGCGGTTACCGTGCAAGATACCGTGCTCAAAAGGGCCGCGGAAGCTCCCGAGCCTCTCACTCTGCACAAAGACGTCGCCGTACCCGTCACCGTCCACATCGCCCAGTCCACCGCGGATCGTGACCATCGGATAGGTAAACAGCACATCGACCCGCAAAGCCCACTGAGCGGTTGTTGCGACGCCAGTGGGTGAACCCGAGTAGCCAAGTAGGATCGAGGCCTCCGGCGCCACATTGAAACCACAGCCCATCAGCAACCCGACAATCACATCCGAGTAGCCGTCGCCGTTCCAGTCGACAGCAGCGCTGCTACTGAGCGCAGCACAGGATCCCAGCGTATCAAAAAACGGCTGCCGCAACGCACGCATCGCACCACGGGCACCACTCACGACCTCAAACCAGGAGTGGCCGGTCAGTCCCGAGTAGCTGTATTCTGTCCTTGCGATATCCGCGAGCCCATCGCCATTGAAGTCTCCCACAATCACCTGTGAGCCGAGCTCTTGCGCGACCACGCCCGTCACCACCGGTGGTCGCAGGCCCTCTGCGGATCCAGGCAGCAGGAGCAGGTCGGAAAAGCGGCTCGAACCCGGTCGCGGCCTGAACGTCATAAGGTCATCGAACCCGTCTCCATTGAAGTCCCGAATGGTCCCCCCGCTGGTGTCGTTGGGCGCATCCCGGCGGCGCACCTCGAACTCCCACGTATACGACGCCCGCGAGCCCACGGTCGTCCCCCGCCTGCCGAACATTCGCCAGAACACCACCCCCGGTGGAAGCGCCACGGTCGGCCGCACCGTCGTCCCCTCGGCGTCGATGGTCTGGAGCACCCGTGTGCAACAGCGGTCAACGCACACCTCGACGCGGGCCCCGGTGGTCCCCTCGGGCAATACCCACTGGAAGCTCGGACGCTGCGAGCTCACCCTCGACACGGACAACGGACGGATCGGCCGCGGCGGCGCGATCGCCGGATCGCCCACACGCACACCCGCATCGCCGTGGCACTCGCTCCCCGGCGCTGGCACGGCGCTCGGATCGATGGGGATGAGGTAACCACCGAGGTCCACGAGCGGCACGCCCGCCCAGGCGTCCCCGGTAGGGCCGCGGGCATCCACACCGACGTCGCTCGGCGCATCGGCTCCGCGATCGGCCGTGACATCGGCCGCGTCGTCCAGAGCGTCCACGACCGATGCGTCGGTGGCCCCGCCGAGGTCGGACGCCACGTCCCAGGCTATGCCCTGGTCGCCGGGGTTTGCGGCGTCGGACTGAATCCCTGGAGGTCTGGAGCACGACGCGGCGAGCACGGCGACGAGCGACAGCGCCAACTCGAACACGACGCGGCGTGATGTCATCGCTTCGATCTCCGATCGCAGGCCGTGACCGAGCGCCTCGGTCGAGAGGGAAGACAGTGAGCCGCGAGCATGACGCAGAGCCGTCCCGCGCGCGAAGCCTCCGCCGGGGCCAGACGTCGAGCCCCCGGGGGCTCAGCGTATGGCCCTCGGTACGACCGCGAGGCGTCGGCGAGGATATCCCCGGTACGACCGCGAGGCGTCGGCGAGGATATCCCCGGTACGAGCGCGAGGCCGTCAGTACCCCGAGCCAGACCGCGACCGTGAGGGAGCGGATGCGACCTACCACGTTGCCAGTCGCCGTCCGGAAGCGTGGTCGGACTCCGGGCGGAGGCGGCGTCAGAATTCCCCGCTGGCAGCGTGGTCGGTCTCTCCCCCGCCCTTACGGGCTGGGGTCTGGCTCTGGTGGCTGACGGCCTCGCGGTCGTACCGGGGACTCCTCGATGACAGCCTCGCGGTCGTACCGGGGATATCCTCGCCGACGCCTCGCGGTCGTACCGGGGCCGGGCGTCTGAGCCCCCGGGGGCTGAGCGTTGGTCTCATCTTGGAGAGCGACCGCGGCGCCAGCCCGATGCGCCTCACCGTCGCGAAGCGACGGGTGCGACCG
>Ga0208628_1000290_pt1 | contig 28218 bp, 22 predicted proteins | sample LakWasMet16_LOW5_2_FD_183864 | JGI IMG/M metagenome (GOLD analysis project Ga0208628, IMG submission 183864) | Freshwater sediment methanotrophic microbial communities from Lake Washington under simulated oxygen tension - Sediment Metagenome... | ecosystem: Environmental > Aquatic > Freshwater >... | reverse complement strand
ATAGTAGGCATCGCTACTGGTACCGCAACTCAAGGCCAGACTCTGACTGCCTCCACAGCCCAAGAACAGCTCCTGGCTGCTCCGCCGCCCCTCATCAATGCCAATCCTCTTGGCATGCCGCCTATTTTCGGCAGTATGAACGCTATTGTTGCTTCCTCGCCTGTCGATAATCATCAGGACACTTTAAATAACACGGCTAGCGCAGACAGCTATGATGCCAATCCTCTCGACGTTATCAGGCCCGGCAATGGAAATATTTTTGATACAGAAATACCGCAGCGCAATCAATCCGTTTTATCTGCTGACGTTATTACTGCTCCGAGGGGTGCGGTGTTTTTTGAATCTGAGCCGCATATAGTCACTGCGAAATGGACAAGCGAACCGCCTCCATCGATGGTAGAGCCGCCCGGAGAAATCAGGTTGGCAAATAATTTTAATGACTTGCTGATAAGTTCTAAGGTTGACTACACCGTTGACATGAATCGCAGTTTTACTCAAAGTGAAGAGCGGGCTTTATGGCAGCACATAGCGGCCATGAAAGATCAAATCGATGATAGCGAGTTACGCCGCTACTCTTTGGAAATTGATGTGGTTGTAGTAGCTACGGTGACTTTGGCAGCCGGTTTTGTTCGTTGGGCGTTGCGCAGTGCATCGTTATTGGCGAGTTTATTTTCATCCGTATCGTTATTAAAGCGGTTTGACCCGCTGCCGATTTTTATTGCCGACAAGAAATCAGCGGCATCTGCCGGGACTGAGAGTCAAGAGCAGTCAACTGATGATAAAGCTGAGCAATTATTTTCCCGGCCTACCCGTCGTGATAATAGCTGATGCTTAAAGCTTATCTTTTGACCCATATGGCTGGTATAAGTATGAATAATTTAGCGCGCTTAACGCCAAGTTTTTTTATTGATGAACAAATTATTTAAAAAAGTCTCCCATATTTTACCAGCCATGCGCATCAGTTTTGCTCTGGTATTGTTGACTGTCAGCCTGTTATTTATTGCTGATCTGGCCGGTTTTACACCCGATGAGCGTCAAGCGGAATTGCGGGCCAGAAAAATAATCAGTGAATCATTGGCAGTACAATTTTCAGTTTTAGGCGTTGATGCTGAAACCCAGTTTTATCATTTTCTGGACGTCATTGTTAACAGAGATGACGTTATCTTAACGGCTGGAATACGAAACAATGACGGCGATCTGGTTTTTCATGCAGGTAATCATGTCGAACAGTGGGGAGACTACAATAGCCAAAAATCAACGGCTACCAATCTAGTGGTTCCCATCTTTAAAGACGGCAAGATTTGGCGAACGGTTGAATTAAAACTCGCAGAGATGAACTCCGATAAATTTCCAGGCATTATTGGCGCGTCCATCTATAGATTAGTGCTGTTTATTTTAATATTCGGTTTTTTTGCTTATTTGTTTTTTATCCTGCTCACCCTAAGACGGTTAGATCCCTCAGCCGTGGTTCCGTCAAGAGTTAATGCTGCATTTGATACCTTAACGGAAGGTGTATTGATCCTCGACGAAAAAGAGCAGATTGTTTTGGCAAACAGGGCATTTGCCGAAAAGCTGGGCCGTACGCCTGACTCCCTGCTGGGAATTAAAGCCGTCGAATTAGGCTGGAAAGACAAGTACGGGCCTACATCGAGAAAAACCTTGCCCTGGACTAAGGTCATACAAAGCGGTGAGACCAATATGGGCTATCACCTGAACTTATCGGTTTCTTCAGGTTTAGTGAGAAAATTTGTAGTCAACTGCGGCCCTATTTTGGACGATCACAATGCAATCCAAGGCGTATTAATAACTTTTGACGATGTGACTGAGCTCGAACAAAAAAACATTGAACTATCATCTTTGATTGATCAACTTGAGACAACGCAAGTTGAAGTAACGCAGCAAAATAAAGAATTGCATTTTCTGGCGACCAGAGACCCTCTTACAGGGTGCTTAAATCGCCGCTCGTTTCATGAAGCCTTTGGCATTGAGTTCGCCAAAGCCAAAAAAGAAGGAACCGAGTTATCCTGCATTATGGCTGATATCGATCACTTTAAACTGGTCAATGACAATTACGGCCATGCCATGGGCGATGAAATTATTCAGCTTCTAGCCAATATTCTGCATTCCAATTCCAGGAAAAATGATTTGGTCGGCCGTTATGGGGGGGAAGAGTTTTGTTTGGTTCTACCGGGACTTTCTGCTGATGACGCCCTTTCAGTTGCTGAACGTATCAGACTAAGCATTATGGATGAGTCAACCAAAATTTATGAAGAAACCGGACCGATCGTAACAACCAGTCTTGGCGTTGCATCGATTTTTGATCATGCGGAAAATCCTGCGGAACTGAATAATCAAGCTGATAAAGCGCTTTATGTGGCTAAGGAATCCGGAAGAAACCGGGTTATCCGCTGGGACCCCAGCCAGGAAAAATTGCCTGAATCCGAAGCGAACTCTTTTGAATCAACTGCCGGCTAAAGTGGCCCTAATGCCCTGCTCAAATTAGCCCACAAATGGCGTAAAGGCAGAGCTGATGTTAAAATCGCTTTTCAATAAGTTTAATTTTTTAGGAACAACATGAGCAAAATTACCGTCGAACACAATCCAAGTGAAGAGCGCTTACAAGAACTGGGCGTTTCCAACTGGGAAATCTGGGAAAAAGAAATTTCAAAATTTCCAATTGATTTTGATGAAACTGAATGCGCCTATGTGCTGGAAGGAGAAATTTTGGTAACGCCGGCCGGTGGCGAGCCGGTACGTATTCTGCCTGGCGATTTGGTGTCGTTCCACGCGGGATTGGATAGCCAATGGGAAGTCGTCAAGCCATTGCGCAAGCATTACAGCTACGATTTCCCTAACGGCATTTAGTCTGTGAATGCTGCTTCGCGAGGAGCAGCCCCTCGCAATTGATGAAAAAAAACTGATAGGCCGAGCTTAACCTGATAGATACTCGTGATAAACCGGTAACTGTCAGGTTATACAATAGCCACCAGAGAGTGACAGGAGTGCAAGCTGTGCTTGCCAGCGCAGGCAAAGCCTGCACTCCAGCGGCTATTCATTAACGGATGTTACGCATTGCTGATTACAGCCGCGAACAAGATAGACCACGGATCATTTCTTGTTTCCTGCACTACGCCCTAACCAGTTGGGTTCTTTGTAAGTCTAAACATGTTTAGTTCAAATTCGACAAAACTCCGCGACTCTCACGAAGATTATCATTAATTCCTTATTCCTGTGGCCTGAGCTCAATTAGCCCCTAAATAATATCGTCTGGCATCACACGCCAAGCCAAAACCGACGCTGGACAGGCGATTGCCGTCTGAAATTTCGGCTTGCGGAAATATCCGCCGAGTGATTGCTTGAACCAAAGGAATAGCGGTACCGCCACCGGTTAAAATGACCAGCGTAACGTCACTTGCTTTCACTCCGGCTATGGCGATGCAGTCATTAATGGTTTTCCGGATGCTTTCAATATTGCCATGCAAACTATCCTCGAATTGCGTCCTATCCATCTGCGCCTCTAAATCCGCTTCAATGAAGGAAAGATCGGCGCTTGTCTGTTCGAATGAACTCAGGTGAATTTTGGCTTCCTCAACGGCGGCCATCAGAGCGTGCCCCTGCTCTTCCTCTACAATTGACAGCAATCTATTGGTGAGCGCTTTGTCATTCGATTGACCGATTAATTCTTTTAAATCCCTTTTGTATTTTTGCGTATACATGCACTGGATTTTGCTCAATTCCGAAAGGTCAAAGAAAGGCGTCAGCGGAAAACCCAGCCCCTTGGAACCCCAAAGAGAACCCAGCCCCAATAACGGCATAAAGCATTTCAAGCTCAATGCCCGGTCGAAATCATTACCGCCGATTCGAATCCCGGCATTAGCCAGAATGTCCTGCTGGCGGTCGGGCTTGCTGATATAGCGCCCGGACAGCCGCATGATCGTAAAGTCGGAGGTACCACCGCCAATGTCCATAACAACCGCCAAACGTTCCTTATCGCCCATCGTTAATTCATGGGCAAACGCAGCGGCAATAGGCTCGTACTGAAAGCGGATGTTTTTGAAACCGGCGGACGCGAAAATAGCTTCGAGCTGGCCTTCCGCTTCCTTGTCCGCTTGGTCGTTGCCGTCGACAAAATGCACCGGCCTGCCGGCAACGACGTCTTGGATTTCTTTATCGGCCAATAACTCGGCTTTATTTTTAATATCTTCGATAAAGCGACCGATGATGTGCTCGAATTTTGTTTTTCTTCCGTCGATATGAGTCCCTTCTTTCATCAGGGATGTGCCAAGCACGCGCTTAAAGCTTCTCATAAACCGGCCTTCCTCTTGCGCGATATGGGCATTGATCGCTTTCCGGCCAAAAGCCACAGTCGGGCTTTCCGCCGGAAAAAAGATGGTTGAAGGTATCGTTAAATGCTCCTCTTCTAACGGGACCAAGGTTATTTGATCGTCGTTTTCCTGGGCAATCGCTACCGTGGTGTTCGAGGTTCCAAAATCGATTCCGCATGCAATCGAGCCATGCATTTTGAGTGTTTTCATACTAAGTTTTTATCGTGAGCTGACCGGCGGCGTTTAGCTAGAATTGAACGGGGCAAGGTAATACAGCTTGCTTAAAGCAAGATTAAAAAAAGCGAAGCCCTGCCCGGTCTTAAACCGCGCAGGGCTTCTGATGTTAAAGCACGATTGTTAGTGACTATTCGCCTATGTAATCTTTTTTTCCTATTTCCACTCCGTTATGCCGCAGTATGGCGTAAGTCATGGACAGGTGGAAATGGAAATTGGGCAGCACAAAATCAAGCAAATAAGCTTGCCCTAAAAAACTCAGTTCCCTGCTGCCGAATTTCAGTGTAATCGGACGCTCTTCACTGCCGTCGATTTGCGAAGCATTTACGCTTTGTAGGAATGCTTTAGTCTTGTCGATACGCGCCTGCAACTCGGCAAAGGTGGTTTCATTATCTTCATATCGGGGTACTTCGATGCCTGCCAATCGGGCAGCGCAACCTTTGACCATGTCGGTCGCAATTTGCACCTGACGGCTCAGCGGAAACATATCCGGCGCCAGCCGCGCATTAATAAAAACTGCGGGATCGATTTTCTTCGCTTCGGCATGGGCGGCCGCTTTATCGAGTATCGTGGACAAATTATCTAACATACGCACAAAAACAGGGATGGATGCTTGATATAGGGTCAGCGACATGGGTTACTCCGATGAATGATGAGAAAATTGCAGAAAACATGGCACAAACGATAGGACAATTATCGCTTACGAGCGGCAAAGTTTAACACATAAGGCCGTAAAGTCTTTTGAGTAAACTTATTGCAACCTAGATCGAACGGTCAGATAACTTAAGCTTTCGTCATCGGTTTCCTCAATAGGAAGGTGCAGCGATTTTGTTCTGCGAACCCACTGTCAACAAAGCACTAAAAGTAAAATCAGGCCCGGGATAATCCCCAGAATCAAGCCGACCACGATGGCAATAACCTCACCTGTAGAATAGTTGCATCCCCCTGCCCCGGTGCTCACCCTGGCAGCACTATCGTCATCAAGCCCCGCTACCATCATGCCGGAAAATTCATCGGCAACTTGCGCTGGGGAGGAGGCCACGAGTATGCGTGAGCGACCATCACTAAGACGTGTTTCGGCCGAACGTAAATTATCACTGAATGGCATTATGTGGCGTGCATTCTTGAGGGCTCGAATGGCTTCGTCAGTGGGGATAAGCGCCATTTCACGCGCATCGCTAAGCGTGTCGGCAGCGCTAATTGCTTTTTTTAACTGTCTGAGTTCTTTATATTGCCCGGAACCCGGTGGACAGCAAGAATTAATCAATTCCATGGAATCTGGTGAAGGCCAAGTATTGGCGCTCGTCGTTTGCGGCATTGAAAGAATGAAAATCGATGCGAGCGCTATGATTATCGATATTTTGAAACCGCATAACTCTTTTATGATAGCCATAATATTTCTCCTAAATAGGCAATTCCTATACGGTAAAACATGACTAAAAAGCTCAAAATCAACTATTTTTTCAACATAGCAAAATTGTTCGGCATGTTCTGTTTGCTAGCGTACATAACAGATGCCTCTATCCAGATCTGACCCTCTGTCTTTTATAACCGCCGATGTTCAGCTCATCATGCTGATGTTTTCTGCAAACTTGATTTGCATCAGCTATGCTTAGCCGTTATTTAACATGCAGAATAATTTGTCCTCATCGCCGAACATAGCTGAAAAAAATGACGCCATCATCCCCCTATCAAGAACTGACTATCTTTTACAACCCGTGGAAAAAACTGTTAGCCCTGATGGGTTTGGCCCTGATTTTGTATTTGACATGGATGGGATTGCATAGCGACTTTTTTATCTTCGAAGTCACGTTGGTGCTGCTGGCGTCCTATTCCGCCTGGAACATCATCGACATTCTGAGCACCCGGTCGATCAGCTTTTATCCCGACAAAATTGTCAAAACCGGTTATTTAGGGCAAACCACAATTCCGGCCTGTGCTCTGATTACAACCGATCGCCACCAGGAGCAAATTACCCGGTTTTTTCACGGCTCTGACAAAAATATCCGCGAATCGATCAAAGTCTATAGTTGGTTCCTGTCGCAAGAACTTAAGCTTTGGCTGGAAAACTACCAACGCAACGTCTACCACACCGATAATTTCGCCAACACGCCGAATAGCGAAAACACTAAGGCTAGTCTCGAATTCAAAAGAGCGGTATCGTCATTTCGAGCCATGGCAGTGTTGACTGCCATTTACCTGCTGATCTACGTGTTTAATGCGACTTATCTGCACGGCCATTACCCGGTTTTCAACGGTTATGCACCCAACTTGCCGTCAGTTCCGCTCCGCCTGTTATTCATAGGCATCGCTCTGCTCTGCTATCGGTTATTGCAACGGCTGGCAGCGTCACTGCCGCCCGAACCTTGCACTTACACCATTAAAATCAAGCACGGCCGTAATAAAGCATTCGACTCCGCACTGGTTGCCAATGGCGTGATTTGGCTGGGTTTGCCGCTGTTTTTGTTATGCGGCAACAAACTGGATTTTTATTTAATGCTGCTGATCGGCGCCGGCTACTACTATGACTTTTATCCGCGCCTGTCGGAGGTGGAACGATTACTGCAAACCAGCGCTCCTTTAACCCAGTCAGTGCAAACAAACATACCGCGCCGTTCATTGCAGGTATCGTTGATGCTGCTCGGCGGCTTGTCGCTGGCCGGTTATGCAGGCAACCCGGCAGATTTCCGAATTCGCCAAAATAATTGCAAAGACAATAATGGTAACGCCACCGAATGCCAAAGCAGCTTCGGCGGCGGTTCCGGTTCAGGCTACCGGGGCATTGGCAGTTCGGATAACCATAGCTCGACCAGACGCGGCGGTTTCGGCTTCTTCGGCGGTTCGCACTTTTCGTTCGGCGGTTGACTATGCAACGCATCGAACTGACGCCGCGCGCCGGTTGGCAACGGCGCGTCGAAGAAGTCGGCATGACCTATCACACCCTGGACGGCGAAGTTTATTGGGACGAGTCGGCCTGCTACCGCTTTACGCGCAGCCAAATCGATGTGCTCGACGACGCGACCGCCGAATTGCATCGGCTGTGCCTGCAAGCCGTCGAAACCATCATCAGCCGCGGACTGTTCAAGCAACTGCACATTCCTGATTGGGCGATACCCTATATCGTCAATTCCTGGGAACGGCAGGAGCCCAGCCTGTACGGCCGTTTCGACTTGGCCTGGAACGGCAGCGGCCCGCCCAAGCTGCTGGAATACAATGCCGATACGCCGACCGCGTTGCTGGAAGCCGGCGTCGTGCAATGGTTTTGGCTGCGGGACTGTTTTCCGGACGCCGATCAGTTCAATTCCATCCATGAAAAGCTGATCGCGTTCTGGCAGCGTTACTGTCAATCTCAGCCGAGCCTGCATTTTGCCTGTGTTGAGGCAAGCGACGAGGATTCGGGCAATGTCGAATACTTGCGCGACACCGCCATCCAAGCCGGCCTAGATACCTTCAGGCTGGGAATCGAGCAAATCGGTTGGGACGAGTCGCAACGCCGCTTCGTCGATCTGGACGACAAGGTTATCAATGCGTTGTTCAAGCTTTATCCGTGGGAATGGATGCTGCAGGACGAGTTCGGCCGTTATTTGCCGCAAGCGAATTTGAGCATCCTGGAACCGCCGTGGAAACTGCTGCTCAGCAACAAAGGCATCCTGCCGGTTTTGTGGGAGTTGTTCGAAGGCCACCCCAACCTGCTGACCGCCAGCTTTGGAGACCAGCCGCTGCTCGGCGATTATGTGCGAAAACCGCTGTATTCCCGCGAAGGCGCCAACATCGAGATTCGCCGCGGCTGCCACAGCATAGCAACCGACGGCAGCTACGGCAATGAAGGCTATGTCTACCAGCGCCACGCGCCGCTGCCGAATTTCTCCGGCAATTTCCCGGTCATCGGCTCCTGGATGATTGCCGATCAACCGGCCGGCATCGGCATCCGTGAAGACAAAACCGAAATCACCGGCAACAACAGCCGTTTCATACCGCATTTTTTTATCGAGGATTGATCATGGAATCTATGAACCCGACCGACATTTTGGCCGGAGCCAACGGCTTTTTCCTACATTTTGCAGCCGCCCTCATCCTGACCGGCCTGTTTGCGCGCCTTTACCTTTGGATCACGCCCTATGACGAATTCAAACTGATCCGGGAAGGAAAAGTCGCACCGGCGCTGACTTTCAGCTCAGCCCTGCTGGGTTTCGTGCTGGCTTTGGCCGGCGCTATTGCCAATAGCGTATCGTTTACCGACATGCTGCTCTGGTCCGGCGTGGCGCTGTTTGTGCAAGTGCTGGTTTTCGCAGGACTGCGGATCGCTTTTGCCGATCTGCGCCGCCGCATCGCCGACGACGAACTGGGGCCTGCGATTGTGTTGGCCGGGTTCTCGCTGGCGGCTGGTTTGCTGAATGCCGCATGTATGACTTATTGATATTTGCTGGTGCCGAAACTGGGCTGCTATCAATAGTCCAAGTGTTATAGTATCTTGTCTAACGGATTGCAGGAGTTGCGTTATATGCCTGTGATTGAAATTTGATATGCATCTGCTTAGGTATTTACTTTACGTTAGGAATTTTTATGAGAGGTAAAAGCATTTTATTGAGTAAAGAAAAACAGTCACTTGAAAAACTTGTTAAAATCTTTGAGGAAGAAAAGCGTTATAAAACCGATATGTTTTTTCGCAATGCCTTTGCTACTGCCTGCTATTTATCACTTCAAGGAGAAGATGTAGCGGCTCAGAAAATATTAACTACCTTATTTGATTGGCTTGGTTGGGATCGAAGAAAAACATACTTCCTCAGTATAAAAAGCTCCTTGAACGAACACGCCAATGCTTATGCTTCAGAAATATCTGCAAATAGTGAAGTTAACAAACTATTTTTTAACATGGCAAAGGATAACTGAAGGATAACTGGGGCAGAGTAAAGTTATGTGCCTAACATGGCGATCAACCGGAGCACGGTTATAATGCGGTTTTACTTTTCAGTCTTTTAGGGCCAAGCCCAGTTAGCTTTAAGTTACGTATCAGAATCATGGAGTCGATAATTGTCTAATGAACTTTTAATTTCCTTAGGATCTGTGGTCGCCGCACTTATATCGGCTTTGTATGCCGCAAGAAGTACCCGTATCTCTCAAAGTATCGTAGGGTACGCATCGCGTACCTTTTTAAGACTTGATCCAGCGGCGAACCTTGAAAACGGTACGCGATGCGTACCCTACCACTGTCAGTATATTTACTGCCTAATGATCACACCACTCGGCTCAACGATACACAAATTGTACTGAGGACGGCCGCTCTCGAACATGATGACCCGGTTTACAATATCCTCTGCACTACTATCCCCTATCGGGCCGACGGTAACGCGGCCGGTGACTGCGCTAACCAGATGCACGTAGCTTTGGTGTGGGCCACCCGCAAGACTTGAATTGATCAGCAGCTCGGTTTCATCCTTCTCCACCACTTTTGCAGGAGCCGCGCTGCCTGGGTTGCAGGCGCCGAAAAAAATCAGGCCGTCTGGCGATGTAAGCGCATTCAAGGATTGAGTGAAATGAAAGAACCGCTCCTTGGATATCTCGACCGATGTCTTTTGCTCGAACAGCGGTTCGCGGCAAATGCGTTCACAGAGTTCGAGCCGGTATCCGCGCTGCTCTTCCGGGCTTGTGGCCAGCTTATCCGCAGAGCAGTAGCTTTGAAAACAGGCATAATCCAGCGGCTGTAACTGTTTTTCCACGCCCTTAAGCCGGTCCCAGATATCGGTCGATTTCAGGTGTGCCAGTTCTTTCCAGCGCGTGGACATGTAATCGGTAAAGGTGCGATTTTTTTCGGTATCATAAGTGATCGACAGCAGATGTTTGAGTCCTGGTTGCGATTCGGAATATTGAAGCAATGAGCCTTTGCCTCCCGTTACTTTAAAGTCTTGCCAGAACACGGCATTTTCGAGCACCGGGCCGTCAAAGCCGCCGTGACTGATAAAAATAACCCGGTCGAAAGAGGGGAACTGCCGCTGTATGCGCTCGACCTCCCGGTAATAATCCGTCCAGTTCCAAATATCCCGCAGTTGCTGAACATCTGCATTAAAGCGCTTACGGTAAAAAGCTTGCAGCATGCGGGCCGGTTGTTCAGACCACCTTGGGCTTTCAGTCGAATGCGGCTCCAGGCTCAATAAAGGCACTAACAGCACCCGCCTTGGAGGCTGCTGCACCGGCAGGTCGCTCAATTTGTTATAAATGGATCGGCACGACCTTAAATGGCTTGCATCACTGTAAACATCAGCCGCACAAATCCACAGCAGCATAAAAACCAGAAAACGGACGTTCACGATATTGTTCACAGTAAAGTCCTATCAATTCCGTTGAGATGCCTTACTTTACTCCCTACTTGTCCGTACTTAAAGCCCAACCTGATTGGCTCAATTTTACAGGGCTGATTCGGGTATTGGCGCCAAAAACCGACCTTCCCGCTTTGGCTGAGATACGCTGGTATTTGGCGTAAGCGGCACCGGCGGAACTGCGCAATTCCGCTTCACTCGCCTGATTTGCAAAACCGCGGGCGACAGCTTCCAATACATAAGCTTCCGGCGCCATGAAACTGAACGTGGTGACCACCGGTTTTGAACCTGCTGCCTGCAAATGCTCGGAAAAATACTCATCGCTCATACAAGCCAGCACAACCGCTTGCTTGTCATGCTCGGCATGTTTTGGAAAGCGATTTATGATCGGCTGGTTTTGTTCGTCCATCAAGCCGTCATGGCCGATAAATACCACCATTTCACGCGCTGCCGCATCGGGCGGAGTCGCGGCCTGCTGCATAAAATCCAGCATTGCCTGGTCAATCTTGCTGCCGCGATACGCATCGGCGGTGACAGTCAATTTGTCCTGCCAAGCAAAATGGCAGCGTTCCAGAATAGTGTCGTTGATATTCTGTTCGCAGCCCAAGTTATGCCAGCCGTCGGCCTTGCTCAAAAAGGTTTTAACGCCGTAAAGCGCCCCCCAATAGAGATTGTTACGCGGGTCATCGCCATTGCCGATTTTTGCAGGAACCGGCTCAATGCCTTGCGAGAGGTTGTCGACCAGGGACACAATCACGGAAATATGCGTGTTCGGCATGGCTGCGTTACAGGGCGATAACACTGTAAAAAACAGCAGAGTAAATAAAAAAATCGGGCGCAGAGTTATCATAGGTAAGAATCCGCCAGGTGGTAAGTTAGTCAAAATCCATCCTGCCTTAAAGTATTTATCGACTTGATTTAACTGGAAATGACGATACTGAAAGGATAAAGATGGGAAACGCCTATTAAGCAACATCAAATGTTTAAGGCATTTTAACAGATATGGATAAGAATCACTTCCAGCTGATCGAATTCAAAAACTCATTAATCCTCATAGGTCAGGCCTTATTGCCTTCGTTAATTGGCATAACATCAAAAACAGCCCGTTAGTGACTTCCGTAAACGGCACATAATAGAGCTTATCCGGCGTATCCTGGGCCGTATGGTAATAGGGATAACGATAGTTAGCGGTATCGGTAATCATGAAAGCCTTATAGCCGTGCCGCCAGAACGACTGGTGGTCGCTGAAAGCCACTCCCGGCACAGAGGCTAGCGTGGCAATGGATTGCACCGGAAAATCCGTCACTGCTGAAAACGCCTGAACACACTTCTGCATGACGTACTTAGAGCGCAAGTTAGAAGCAAATGCGATGAAATTGCCGGTATCGGGATAAAAATACTTTAGTAGGGGCGGATAGGATTGACTGCCTTTTTGATCTTGATAATAGCCGATGGTTTCCAGCGAGATCATAAACCGTATCGGGTCACCCCGCTCTTTGGCGGCTTTGGCATAGACCATGCTGCCCATATTGGGCCAGAAGAAAAACGGCGGTTCTTCATTCACAAAAGCGACAAAGCGCAGGCTGGTTTCAGGCGCCGCATCCTTGAACAGCCGGGAAAGCTCCAGCAACGCTGCAACGCCGCTGCCGTTATCATTAGCGCCCGGACTGCCCAGGACCGAGTCGTAATGAGCGCCGATCAGGATGACATCGGTATTAAGGTTGCTACCGGGACAGGTCACTTCAAGATTGGCGCATTCAATGTCTTGCTCGGTATAAGCCTGTCTACGGACGGCATAGCCTTGCTGCTCCCACTCTTTCGTAATGTAAGCTTCCGCCGCATGGAGCGCTTCCGGATGGAAGACATTATGCTGGCCGATCCTGCCGGAAAGTTCATAGACATGTGTGCGCAAGCGCTGCATTAAAAGCTCATTCATGTTTCTGAGGCGGCAAAGTTAAAATGCATTATTGTGAGGCAACGCTGCGTAATGGATTCTGATAGATTGAACCATGTCAGGTTTGCGCAACTTTAGCGGCCAGTATTAATATTTTTTGCGGGATTCCTATTCGTGCCATTACTTACTTTCCGTTCAATGGCCGGCACCTTGAGCCGGATGTTAACGGCAAAGCCACTCTGTTAACTGATAAGTACCTGAATATAAGTGTCCAGCTATGGTTCAAAGCCGGAGTGCAGGCTCTGCCTGCTTTGCAAGCGGAGCTTGCACTCCAAGATACCGGAAAATTTCAGCCCGACCATTTTGCGGCATCCATAAATTTTCAATAATTTGTCCAATATCCGATCCTGGCGATTACGTGTTAGCACTGATTGTTTTATTGACTCATGTCTTATAACGTTCCCTTAAGAAAAAAAGCGCCGCCGAGCCAACATAAAACGCAATGATTTCAACCTTCAATAAAGTCGGGATCACTTCAAAGCGCCTGAAACCACGCTATACCGCTTGGGATATTGCGAATGAACAATACAGATTGACTAATGAGGCCGCACACCCCGATATACGGCTTGCGGGTATTGGCTCATGATTTTCTTATGGACTTAATTACCATAGAAAAAGCAAAGAAGAACAGAATTTAATCGGCATGCAGTTATGCATTGCGCCTCGGCCTCATCTTAAATCGGATAAATAATTATGCGTTTTATTATTTTTGGACTGTCCATTACATTTTTTACCTTATCGGCAATTATCACGTTTAAGGCCATGGATCTTCCGGTCCACAGAATTTCTTATCAAGATGTCCCAAAAAACATAAGCTCTGAAAGAGACATTATTTCTGAAAAAAGCGTAACCACTGAAACAGACTATGCCATAAAGAAATTGATGGAGGAGCAGGCTATGAACAAGGCCATTGTTGCAGACCTGCAAGCGACAATTGCCCAGCTTGAGGGCCAACTCAAAACCAGAGAAGTCGCCCTTAAAAGCGTTAGCGCTAAAACCGCAAATACCGATAACGGCCCCCGGACTCTGGCGGTCTTTGACGGCGAAACATTCCGCTCCGGGAAATCAACCATCACTCAAACTGCCTTGTCGACAATTGAGAAATTTCTCGGGGAAATATCAGCCTCTCAAGGCAGCCGCGTCATTATAGAAGGCCATACCGACAATATACCTACCGGTAAGCTGAACATTGACAATAAAGACCTGTCATTACGCCGGGCAAGAGCCATCGCCGACATCCTGGTTGCTCGCGGCATATCGGCCGACCGGATATCGGCAGTCGGTTATGGCGATACCCACCCGATAGACTCCAACGACACTGAACAAGGCAGAGCAAAAAACCGCCGGGTCGAGGTCAAGCTTATGCCTAGAGAGGGCAATAACTGATGCACATGTACACAGAGCACTTTAACCTCAACCTGCTCCCGTTCGAGAATGTACCGGATCCGCTGTTTTTTTATGACTATGGGAGCCGTGCCCATATCCGTAAACAAATATATGGGGCGTTGCAGAACAGCCGGGGGCTAATCGTTGTCATCGGCCCGATCGGTTCCGGCAAAACCACTCTCAGCCAGATGATCAAATTCGACTTTTCTGAAAGCATCAAATTAATCTGGATGGGTGAACCGCCTGCAAACAGCGCCAACCTCTATCTTTTTCTCGCCCAGGAACTTGGAATACAGCCGTCTTCGCCCGAGAAGACCTTTGTTATGAGGGACATCAGGAATGCCCTTTTAAAGATCAATGCCGAAGGCAAGAAATGCCTGGTCATCATGGATGAGTCCCATTTGATGTCAGACGATGTGATCAACGGCATCCGCTTGCTGAACAATCTCGAAGAAGGGTCTATCAAACTTATCCAGTTGCTGCTCCTCGGTCAGGAAGAGTTGATGGAAAAGATAAACAGTCCCGAGATGGAACCTTTTAAACAGCGAATTGCCACACTCGAAAGTCTGGGCAAGATGAATGTCGATACCATGATCAGATATGTCACGCATCGCCTTCAGGTGGCCGGCGGCACCCCCGACCTCATTTCAGAGACCGGATGGGAAGCGCTGTCCATTGCCTTTAATACAGGCGGGACGCCGCGCACCATCAACTCATTGTGCGACAAGTCATTCAGCGTCGCTTTTGAACGGGAAAAACCGGCTGTTGACGCCCGGGATGTCTATGAAGCAACGCAGAGAATGAGATTAACGACAGATGTGTTTCATTACATCTGCTTGCTAAATACCAAAGAGAGAGAAAAAGAATTAGCACTGGAACGGGAAAAACAAAAGGAGCAAGAAGCTAAAAATCAGGAATCACAGCCAACAACAGATAAACCTGTCCCTAAGACAGCAAACAAACCGGTGCCTGAAACAGCGGCAGAACTACCGCCCTTTAGTCAAAAAAAAGAACCCAAAAGCGGGGAAATGGTATACGAAATACCCGACTTTTCCAGGATGAGATCGAGTTTAAACGGATCGTATTCCACAAATCGGGACGATTTAAACATGCCCGTTATATTACTGTCAGTATCAATCATCACCCTCGCATTAAGTGTTTTATTCTTTTGCCAACGGAGCGAAGCCACCGGTTTTATGGACTGTTTGACGGATTTATTCAACACGGTAGCGGGCAATCCGTAAGACGCAATACGATATTGATGCTAACGGGTCATTAAGCGCGATCAATATCAGGCAAGTCTTGAGAATATGTCATCGATTCCAGCTGTGCAGAACTTAGAATTTTATCGATGTTCCGGCAACCCGGCTGCCAGCAACCTGAAAAATTATGCTCTGCTATGCCCATGAGCTTGCCTAATAAGGTATAGGCCGTGTTGCTGTTGATATGGGCTAAGCCAACAACACCAAAAGGCGTATAAGGTATGTTAAGGCTATTCAGATAAGGAAGGGCTTTAACCGCATGATCCCATCGTCTCAATACCTCATCCGGGCTTCCTGAAAAAACCGGCTTTGATTTTTGTCCGGCCTTTATGAAGTTCAAGTTACCACCCAGCTTTAGGCCCAATAAAATGGCCCGGGAACCGAAGTGATAAAATTTCAGCTTATCGCCGATGGTGCCGATCGGTTTTATCCTGTTGTCAGCAGTCGTTGCCAATCCATGCAACTGCCCTAAAACATTCCCTTTTTCGTCTCTCAATACCCAGAAATTATGAGCCGCCAGGCCAACAATGTCGTAAGCGCGCGCTTCAATCGAATATTTCATTTCAGGCATATAGAGTTGTTTTGCTATTGGTTAATATTGTTGGATTGTAGACTTTATTCTGGCGTTAAAAAAACAATGGCCGTCAGTATAAAGTCTTCCGTCAATACGCTACAGCTACATAAGTAACCGAGCTGGAGTGCAAGCTCCGCTTGCAAAGCAGGCAAAGCCTGCACTCCTATAACGAAACCCACACAGCTTTTGGTATTTTCGCCCCCATGCGCAAGTGCTACAATGAGTTTTTTCAACCACTTCGTTATTTGAAATATCAGTGGATTCAAAATTCTCCCCCTTGCTTTCCGAAGCATCATCGCCGTTACGGCTACGCGAAATTCCCTATAACTACACGTCTTTTTCCGACCGTGAAATCGTCATCCGTTTGCTGGGCGAAGAGAGCTGGAAAATTCTGGAATCTTTGCATGACGAACGAATAACCGGCCGTTCAGCAAGAATGCTCTATGAAGTCCTGGGCGACATTTGGGCTGTCCAGCGCAATCCTTACCTTGAAGACGATTTGCTCGACAACCGCAAGCGCCGCAAAGCGTTGCTGGAGGCATTGCGCCATCGTCTTCGGCAGATGGAAAAGCGCCATGCCGAGCTTGAACGCGAAAATGTGGTTCAGGCCTGCCGGGTAGCCTTGTTGATCGAGGCCGCGCATCAAGCAGTAAATGCCTTTGAAGCCCATTTCGAGCGCACGCGGGAAATGCGGCGCAAAGCCCTGGCCTTGTTATCCAAACATACGCGCAAAGACAATATCTGTTTCGACGGCTTTGCGCGCGTGTCGCATGTGACCGATGCTACCGACTGGCGGGTCGAGTATCCGTTTGTGGTGCTGTATCCGTGTACTGAAGAGGAAGTCGGTTTCCTGGTGCGCGACTGCATCAAGCTGGGCTTAACCATTATTCCTCGCGGCGGCGGCACGGGCTATACCGGCGGCGCGGTACCGCTGACGCCCTATTCCGCCGTGATTAATACCGAAAAGCTGATTGCAATAGGCCGCGTGGAACCTGAATCCATGCTTCCGGGTATAACACAGACTTACGCGACGATTCATACCGGAGCCGGCGTCGTCACGCGGCGCGTCATGGATACGGCGGAACATGCCGGGCTGGTGTTTGCGTGCGATCCTACCTCAGCGGATGCGTCCTGCGTGGGCGGCAATGTCGCAATGAACGCAGGCGGCAAAAAAGCCGTATTGTGGGGAACGGCGCTGGACAATCTGGCGTCCTGGACGATGGTGACCCCTGACGGTAACTGGCTGGAAGTTGAACGTTTCAATCATAACCTGGGCAAGATTCATGACCAGGAACAGGTCACTTTTATACTGAAGCGTTTCGACGCCACTAAAAAGCAACTGCTTTCGGAAGAACAACTGGTCATTCCGGGCTCGCATTTTCGTAAAGGCGAGTTGGGCAAAGACGTAACCGACAAGTTTCTCGGCGGTTTACCGGGCATACAAAAAGAAGGCTGCGACGGCATCATCACGTCGGCGCACTGGATCTTGCATAAAATGCCGCCGCAAACGCGCACTTTCTGCCTTGAATTTTATGGCCAGGTCCGCGAGGCGGTTCCGGCTATCCTGGAAATCCGCGATTATCTGGCCGCTTTGCCTAAAAACGGCGAGGCGCGCGTGATGCTGGCTGGCCTTGAGCACCTGGACGAGCGCTATGTCAAAGCGGTGGGCTATGCGAGCAAAGCCAAGCACCGCGGCCGGCCGAAAATGGTGCTGATTGGCGATATTGTCGGTGACGATGAAAAACAAGTCGCGCTGGCCGCTTCGGAAGTGGTGCGTTTGTGTAATGCCCGCGATGCTGAAGGTTTTATCGCCGTCAGCCCGGAAACCCGCAAGACCTTCTGGCTGGATCGTGCGCGTACCGCCGCTATCGCCAAGCATACCAACGCGTTCAAAATCAATGAAGATGTCGTGATTCCGCTGCCGCGTATGGGCGATTATTGTGACGGTATCGAGCGCATCAATATTCAATTATCGCTGCGCAATAAACTGAGGCTTTGTGATGCCTTGACCCGTGTTCTGGAAGACGATTTGCCGTTAAGGGCTTATGAGGACAATGTTGACAAAACCGAACTGTTTGGCGACCGCCGTAACCTGGCATTAGCAGCCGTTACTACGGTGCGTGAACGCTGGCAGTGGCTTTACGACAACCTGAATTTACCGCTGCAACAGGCGGAAGCCGCGTTCTCCGGGCGCGGCATCAGTGTCGTCGAACTGACTAATCGCGCGGAACAGCCCACGTTGTTCCACCGTTTGCAGGATCGTTCGCTACGCGTGTCCTGGAAGCAGGAATTGCTGCCGGGGCTAAAAGAGATTTTTGAAGGGGACAATTTCCGTCCGGTCATCGAAAGGATCGAGGCTGTGCACAAGGAAGTCTTGCGCGGCCGCGTGTTTGTCGCCTTGCATATGCATGCCGGCGACGGCAATGTGCACACCAATTTGCCGGTCAACTCCGACAATTACGAAATGCTGCAGGAAGCGAACGAGGCCGTGGCGCGCATCATGGTGCTGGCCCGTGCTTTGGGTGGCGTGATCTCCGGCGAACATGGCATCGGCATTACCAAATACGAGTTTCTAAGCAATGAAGAACTCGCCAGTTTTCATGACTACAAACAGCGCATTGACCCGGAAGGCCATTTTAACCGGGGCAAACTGATGCCGGGCGCTGACCTTAGCGCGGCTTACACCACATCGTTCAGCCTGATGGGATTCGAATCGCTGATTATGCAGCAAAGCGATATCGGCGCAATCTCGGATTCTATAAAAGATTGCCTGCGTTGCGGCAAATGCAAGCCCGTGTGTTCCACGCATGTGCCGCGAGCCAATCTGTTGTATTCGCCGCGCAATAAAATCCTGGCGACCTCATTACTGATTGAAGCGTTTCTTTACGAAGAGCAAACCCGGCGCGGCATTTCCATCACCCATTGGAAAGAATTTGAGGACGTAGCCGATCATTGCACCGTATGTCACAAATGCTACAACCCGTGTCCGGTCGACATTGATTTTGGCGACGTGTCGATGCACATGCGCAATCTGCTGCGCAAGATGGGCAAGCAAAGCTTTAACCCGGTGAAAACAGCTGCGATCGCGTTTCTATCCACCAGTCGCCCCGGCAGCATTAAAATCATGCGCAAATTGCTGATCGAGTGGTCTTATAAAGCGCAACGGCTCGGGTACTATTTGCTTAAGCCTTGGGGTAAGCAGCAGCTTGCGCATCCGCCGTCATCGACAGGCCAACCGGCGGTACGTGAGTATGTTATTCATTTCACGAACCGTAAAATGCCTAAGGACGTGCCCGCCAAAACGGCGAGAGCACTGCTGGGCATCGAGAGTGACCAGATCGTGCCCATTATCCGCGACCAAAACAAAACCCGTGCCGATTCGGAAGCGGTGTTCTATTTTCCGGGTTGCGGTTCCGAACGGTTGTTTTCGCAGGTAGGACTTGCGACACAGGCCATGCTGTATGAGATCGGCGTACAGACGGTATTGCCGCCGGGCTATTTGTGCTGCGGTTATCCGCAACGCGCAGCCGGCCAATACGACAAGGCGCAAAAAATCACTACCGATAATCGGGTGCTGTTTCACCGGGTCGCCAACACCTTGAATTACCTGGACATCAAAACCGTCGTGGTTAGCTGCGGCACTTGTCTGGATCAATTGCTGGATTACGAGTTCGAAAAGATTTTCCCCGGTTGCCGCATTATCGATATTCACGAATATCTGCTTGAGAAGGGTGTGAAACTCGATGGTGTTAATGGCAGCCGTTATCTGTATCACGACCCTTGTCACAGCCCAATGAAACAACAGGACGCGATGAAGACCGTCAACGGTCTGATCGGCACAACGGTGAACAAGTCGGAGCGTTGCTGCGGTGAATCGGGAACTTTAGCGGTTGCGCGTCCGGATATTTCAACTCAGGTGCGCTTCCGTAAAGCGGCCGAGTTGCAGGATGACGAAGCCAAGCTTCGCGCTGACGGCTTCGACGGACCCATTAAAATGCTGACGTCCTGCCCATCTTGCGTGCAGGGCTTGCAGCGCTACAAGGGTGATGTTGACCAGCTGGAAGTGGATTACATTGTCGTGGAAATTGCCCGGCATGTGTTGGGCAAAGACTGGATGAAAACCTATATCAAACAGGCGTCAAACGGCGGTGTTGAGCGGGTCTTGTTGTAAGCCAACTTGCAGGCACATCCGGCCCTTTCATATCTCGGATGTGCCTTTTAATTATAACGACAACCTGAATTTGACGATCGCCCTGCCCTACGCAGGACATTCCCCAGGCTCATTTTTTCTTCAAGGTTTCGGATAAAATCTTCTAGCTCAAGTTTGAATCCACAGGAGCATCGTCAATCTGAATGAACGACAAACTGCGCGATGCCATCCCGGAAAGACCAGTCGATATCATGGTTTTCAGAAATTGTGATCATGACATTCTCTGGTGGAATGCCTGGATTAGCCGCCAGATTCTCCACCACTTTTTTGTAAAACGCCTGTTTTGATTCATCTGAGCGACCGGCACGCATCACTAAATGCATCATCACCCGGTCACCTTCACGATCTTGAAGCTGTAACCGCTCCGAATCGAGCTGATGAATAATCTGGTAACGGTCATCCATCGGAAAACCCATGGTTTCAATGACTGCGGAGTTGATGCTGTCGCCAACCGCTTTAACGTATTCGGGTGACTTGCCTGACAATATCGAAATGTTAACGAGTGGCATACTGATCTCCTGTTTTGTGAACATTAATAAGGCAGAAATCAAGCTTACTATAAGCCGGTTTTATATTCATCGGTAGCAGAAAGCTCAACCGAGCCGGGATATTCCGCTCTCATCGCCTATTAATTGTCGGGCAAATTGGTGGACATTCCAGCTTGTACAAAATTTGCACATTTCATGCATGACCTGCTACCTCCAATTTGAGCCTACCAATTAACAGACAGCCAGCAGCCGACTCTAATCGGTCTTTGCCGGTACTCGCTGAAATGGCTTATTTTGGCTGAATAGCGGACAACTGCGAAGATAAAAGAAACCAAATATCATTCGTCAAGGAATATTGTATAGAAATTTTATAATACCCTATTATGCAATAGGGCTGTGTGGACATGAGATAAAAATTTCGCTTGGTTTTTTTCGTATAGATAAAGCTGGTTCTGTTGCGAGCAATCAATAACTACCACGATTGATATTATAATGATGCTCAATACCTTCGGTTAAATTATAACCTTCGTTATTGAATAGATCGCCGGTAAAAAACAAACGCATATCTATAATCCAAGCAATTTTTTTTATCTTGTTATTTTCGATAATAACGGTTGAAAGCTTATGATCGTTATCAATTATTTGATCTACGATAGTTTTGGGATTATTAGGATCTTCTTTTAGCGCACCAGAGACAATACGCTGAGCAGATTCCAACGTCAGCACTGGATACGTAGTAGGCAACTCAGCAATTTGATCTTTTTTAAGTGACTGCGCGTTAAAATAGCCAATGTCATAGACAACCTTAAACAACACACCAAGTATAATCAGGCAACCATAAACAGAAAGACCAATTTTTAATCGTCTTCTAACTCGAGGGTTTGATAGTTTTTTTAAAATATCACGAATTTTCATATTCAATTTTATTGCGATATCAGAATACCCTGCGGTTCGACCGCGGGTTCTCATCTTGGTTACATATCAATCGGCTATCGCCTTTTAGGCCGTAGGATAGGACTACTGCAAATAGTCGATTACCGGCATCCAAAGTTGAATTACTTCAGTATACCTCAGACGCTAACCATTGCTTTTGTGAACTCTTCTTAGCAAAAAGCAATGGTTGTTGTTGCCTCAAAGACAGCTGATCGGCCCCATCCTATTACTTGGGATCATCCATGATGATTAATTTGCCACCGCCAAATTTTCCAGATAACCGTTTTTCCTGGCCATATATTCATTGACAAAAGCCTGCATCGGCTCAGCTTCATAACCATTCATTACGCTGATCGCCAGTTTTTTAAAGCCGGTACCGACCACTTCTTCGCCCGATTTGACCTGGAAATGCAAAAAAGCCGAAGCGCGCTTGCCATCGACTTCCATCTCCGGCTCCAACATTTCCACGGACGCTTGCTTAAAATCAAGATGATCAAACGACAGGGTCATGCTTTCATAAATCACTAACGGTCTATTGAGGTTGAACATAACGTTTTCCTTGGCTAATAACGGCACCAGCACATAAGGAAAATTTTGTCCGGAGAAAGCGACATAATCGCGGGTAAAGCTTTCGATCAAGACGGGATCTTGACTAAGGCCGCCTGAGCGTTCGACCTGTAAATAGGTTTTGCCCTGATTGTCGGTGACATCAATGCGCTCGGCATCGGTGTCGGGAAAGTTCAACAGGACGCCATCCCCGACCATGCCGGAAAAAATAAAGTGCATCTTCGGGCTAAGGCCGTATTTTCCCAATATCAGGGAAAACAACAAATCGCCCGGCACGCAGAAACGCTTGGCATCGACGTCGTGCAACGGGTTGAAATCATGCGCCACTTCCTTGGCGAACATGCTGGCGTGTTCGGCGGCAATTCTGATATTGCCGTCATGAGTATCATAAAATTCTTTTAAAAACATATCTTGCTAGTGTCAGTTATTGTTATTAGATCGAACGACTCATCATCGTCCGTGTTATAAAAAGCTTAGTTTGACGGGAACGAATTAGTCCATTCTCTTACTTCAAGCCCGACCTTATTCCGTTATTGTGGCGGGCTTGAAGTAAGCCAGTATTTAGCCGGTCAATGAATGACTTTATCCGATTTAGGACAATGCTCAATACGGGAATTTCAATGTTTGCGCCCTGGACCGATATATCAGTCATTTGCCAAAAAATGCAATTCTGCGCCAACTTTCCCTCTTCTGCCTGAAATTCAGGTCTTTTTGTTATTTAGCGCACGCATAGCTCCGATTTGACTACTGTTCACTATCCCTTGAAAAGAGGGTTATTTTAACAGGTTATTGAATTGATGTGTTTGCTTGGCTTAAGTCGTATAAACCAAAGCAAATCTTGCTGGCGGTGACCCGCACACTTTAAGATGACACGATAAATAATGCCGGGTTCGAACTACCGCCTATGTGCCGGAACAGGCATAGGGTGAGGAAATATCGAGTTTCTCTTCCTGTCTTTTGTCGAGGCGCTGTTAAGGCGACGGATGATGGTTCGGGAGAAGGATCTTCATGAAGCTCGCGATGTCTCGCTCAACAACCCTATGACCGGTCTCTATAATCGTCGCTTTTTTGACGATTTTCAGTTCTGAAGGAAGCATTTACTCGGGTTGTTTATGTGCACACTCTACACGGCTCTGGCATTATAAAAATTGACTATCCAGTTTTGGCCGATTTTGAGATCTTTCCAGTTTAAGCGGGCAAATTTTTCCATGCTTTTCACCCTATTTACTCTACCTTGCTATTACTCACCCCATTGTTGCTTGCGCAATAATTCTGCAAATTCACGCGCCGGCACGGGTTTACTTTTAATATATCCCTGATAACTATCACAGCCTTTTTCCAGCAAGAACGCCAGTTGCTCCGGCGTTTCCACGCCTTCTGCTAAGACTTGGAAGCCCAGCGTATGTCCCATGGCGATGATGGTGGCAGCGATTTCCATGTCGTCTTTATTATGGGGAATCTCGTCGATAAAACTCTTGTCGATTTTCAGCACATTCACAGGGAAACGTTTGAGATAGGACAGTGAGGAATAACCGGTGCCGAAATCGTCTATGGCAAGGTGAATGCCCTGAGTACGCAGGCTATTAAGAATATCAGTCGCGTTATCCTGATTCTCCATTAATCCACTTTCGGTTAGTTCCATTTCCAGTTGCACTGCCGGAAAACCGGTTTCGGCCAGTACCGTAGCAATCAAGGCGCTAATGTCGCTACGTCGAAACTGATGCGGGGAAACATTAACCGCCAGCGTTATCGGGGGTAATCCGGAAGCCAACCAAAACTGACCTTGGTAGCAGGTTTCACGCAGCACCCATTCGCCAATCTCCACAATCAAACTGGTTTCTTCGGCAATAGGAATAAAGCAAACGGGAGAAATCAATCCTTTGACAGGATCTTCCCAGCGCACCAACGCTTCAGCGCCGACAATAAGACCGCTGGCAATATCCACCTTCGGCTGGTAGAAAACGCGCAGTTCCTGTTGCGTAATAGCATGCCGTAACCGGGTTTCCAACTCAAGACGCTCACGGGCAGCAGTCGTCAAGTCTTCGGAAAAATAGGCAAAGCAGCCACGCCCCTGGTCTTTTGCTTGATATAACGCCTTATCGGAATGATCCATGAGTATTTCAAAGCTGTCACCGTGTTGTGGATAAAGGCTGATGCCAATGCTGGCGCCAATCCACACATCGTCACTTTGGGTTAAATTAAAAGGTTTACTTAAATGGGTGATAATTGCTTCAGCGAGTCGTACGGCGTCGCTCGGGCTATTAATATCTTCCAGCAATACGATAAATTCATCGCCTCCTAAACGGGCCACCATGTCTGAACTGCGCAACTGATTGGTGATTCTTTCACCGACTTGCTGCAGTAACTCGTCGCCCGCCAGATGCCCCAGGCTGTCGTTGACGGCTTTGAAACGATCCAGATCAAGCATCATCAAGGCTAATTGTTTGTCTTCACGTCGCGCCCTTTCGATGCTGTGCTTCAACCGCTCTTGCAACAGCAGACGGTTGGGCAGTTGGGTGAGCGGATCGAAGAAAGCCAGACGCTCAATTGCTTCCTCTGTCGCTTTGCGATCGGTGATGTCGATATGCGTACCCACGTAATAGAGGATCGAACCGGCAGCATCTTTTACCGCATTAATGGTTAACCACGAGGGAAAGATTTCACCATTCTTGCGCCGATCCCAGATTTCTCCCTGCCAGGTTCCGGTCTGATTGATGCTTTCCCACATCACGTCATAAAAGCTGACGTCATGGCGCCCTGATTTGAGCAAGCTTGTTTTATGGCCTACCGCATCCTCTTTCGTGTAGCCGGTGGATGCGGTGAAAGCATTGTTGACGCGCAAAATGACGTCATTGGCATCGGCGATGACTATCGCGTGCTGCGACCACTCGAAGGCGGTGGCGTCTATGGGGCTGTTTTTACCAGCGAGGAGCACCAGCGAGACGAGTCCCATGGTCGCCGTCACAGCGCACGTGGCACTCAACAACTGGACGGGAAAGCCAAACAATGGGCTGAGGAAGTCTGCATGTATTGGCAACCATGTTGGCAGATGCGGGTCGTTCTGGAGCAGGAAAAGAGTAGACAAACTGTAGCAGATGAATGCCAGCACTATGATGCACAGCCAAACCTCGTTACGGATGGTTGTGTTTGTTTTTCCTTGTGTGCGGGGAGTGGCGAACAGTGCAACACCGGTTAGCAACGCAGCCAGGGCGCCGACAAAGAACTGAGTGCCCATCACTAGCCCAGCAATGGGGTTGGCCGCCCACGGCGTCAGCGCTGCCACTCCAAAGATTGAGGAGCCATACGCCCAAAGCGCAGGTACTCGAAACGACCCCGACGTGCTGTTCCATGTACGACGGGCAAACTCCAGCAACGGCAAATAGGAGGCTAGCAACAACAGGTTACTTAACCTGGTTAACTGCTCGGCTGAGTTATTTAGCCTCTGCATTTCAATAAACTCCACCATCCCATGCAGAATACTGAAGGCCGCCAACAATGACAGATGCGGAGCGAAGTGCCACGTCGTATTATACTTGGGCAGCATAAAGGCGACCGCGCCCGCTATAAAAAAAGCCAAGCCATAGAGCAGATATATCTGTCCCATAGCTGTAGGATTAAAGAAATCCATAGATGTACTCCCGTAAAATCTGCTGTTGTGTAGACATTGGATTAGTTAATTATAGTGGATTGAAGTCCAACAGCACCAAAAGTGACGCTGTATGATGTAAAACAGCATCAAATATTTACCGCTTTCAAGATCAGTTTTGTTGAGACCGGACCGGCCCCCGAAGGCACCTAGCAGATCGCGGGCCGCTGCCGCCATCTGGGTATCTAAGCTATCAACCTCGCCGCTCTGCAGGCCGAGCTGCCGCAGAAAGCCGAACTTCACCACATTCTCATTGGAGGGCAAATCGATTCTGAAAGACACGAGCGTTGCTTTAGGCACGAGGAAACTTATATCAAGTTCGATGATATTAGACGAGTATGAGTTAAATTAGAAGAATCAAGCGAGAGAGTAAATACGCTAGACTGCGTAATCGTATGCGTACACGTAATAGCCGGATTGTCGAGGACTATCTTCAGATGATAATCCTAACGCCCCTATTGATCGTACTATTTTATGAGCCCGTCGAGAAAAATAACCAAGTTTTTTACATAACCTCAGTTGGCGTATATTTTCCGGAGCTGCCGCACCAGTGGAAAACTGTTTTATATTATTTTCCCGTTTTCCCGACCGCCAGCATAGCTCGATGTAAGCCTGTTAAATAACATTATCAATCGCGCTCCCGACCCTCTTCTATCTTGCCAGTCAGTCCACATATTTGCACCATACTCGATTTTCGAATCCAGTGCGTGGTCAAGGACTAAAGAAGTGCCGTATGCGTGATGGCAAGACCAGATCCCATCTTCCTCAAGCACTTGGATTCTGAGCGCGGATTAGTGTTTGGCGTGTCAAAAAGTTTAGTTTATCCTTTGAATCAGCGGAAGACGGTGACGGGACGCCTGATAAAAAACGGCGTGTTGGCTATGCGCCCGCCGGACCCGATTCGTACGGCTTGGGCAACACTCATGCGGCAGCGCTTTCTTGTTGGAGAATGGCCATGTACATTGAGATTTCAACAGTAAGGTCACAGAAGCGAAAATCATATCCCACCATGAAGAATCGTCCTGGTATTGCCGGCCTTTCAGCCCTTCGCCGGTTGGCATTGGTGATGATCATTCTTTCTATCGAGGCTTGCACTATGGTCCATGCGAATAATCCGGCATCCGATCTGGAAGACAGTGTCTGCGGTATCGTGCGCGAACCGCTGGCTTTCTGGCAATTCCGGCTGGCCGCCGGAGCGCCCGATGCAAGCCGCATCCTTTCGATACCCAACATCGAACGGCTGTCGTTTACCACCCGCGATGGCCGCGAACTGGGCGGCTATAAGCTTCGCGCCGACCATCCCCAAGGTTATCTGCTGGTGGCTCAGGGCAATGCCATGCTGGCCGACCAGATCATGGGCGTGATGACCTTCTTCCGGGATTACGGGCTCGATGTCTACGTGTACGACTACCGCGGCTATGGTCTTTCCGGAGGCAAGAGCCGGCTCAAGGCCATCGTGTCCGATTACCGGGAGATCGTCGCCGCCCTGAATGCCCAAGGCCATGGCCGACGCTATCTCTACGGCATGTCCATGGGCGGCGTTATCCTGACCAATGCCATCGGCCCAAGCGGGGATTATGACGCGCTGGTATTGGATTCGCCCCCTAGCCGGATTCCCGGTCTGGGCTGCCCCGAAGACTACGACCCGGTGCGCAACCTGCCGCAAGACGGCGCCAAACTTATGCTCATCATCGGCTTGAAAGATCGGGTGGTGCCGCCGGGAGACATCGAGGAGCTGTCCCACATCCTGGAACAGCGGGGCGGCCGGGTGCTCAAATCTCCCGAGTTTGCCCATCCGTTGATGGACCTCGATCCAGCCATCCGCCGACGGCGCTTGCAGTCTGTCGCGGATTTTCTGGTGCGATGAACCCATTCGCGGCGCTGCTGATTGGCTTGCTGCTATGCTCCGCCTGTACGGGGCCTTCGAAAGTTCCTTCTTTTTCCGCTGGGGATGAGTCTCTCGCCTCGATCTATTTGATCAACCACGGCAAGCACGCCGGCTTGGTCGTCCGGAGGGCAGACATCCCCACTGGACTCTGGCCGGAAAACAGGGATTTTCCCGATGCCGACTATCTGGAACTGGGCTGGGGCGATTGGAATTATTATCAGGCGGATGATCCTGGCCCTTGGCTGGCCCTGAAAGCCGCCTTCTGGTCCACGGCCAGCGTGCTTCATGTGGTCGGCGTCAAAGGTTCCGTCGCAGACCGCTTTGCCGGCTATGAAGTCATCCGGCTTGAGCTGGCGCAAGGCGGCTTCGCCAAGCTTATGGATTATATCCACCAAAGCTTTGCCAGAAACGGAGAGACGAAAGTTAGACCGATCGGG
>Ga0208628_1000289_pt1 | contig 28472 bp, 23 predicted proteins | sample LakWasMet16_LOW5_2_FD_183864 | JGI IMG/M metagenome (GOLD analysis project Ga0208628, IMG submission 183864) | Freshwater sediment methanotrophic microbial communities from Lake Washington under simulated oxygen tension - Sediment Metagenome... | ecosystem: Environmental > Aquatic > Freshwater >... | reverse complement strand
ATAAAGTTAGTGATAAAAAATATTTTATAAAAATTAGTTGTAGAATAAAAAAAATTACTATTTTTGCCATCTCTCTGGAGAAATGGCAGAGTGGTCGATTGCGGCAGTCTTGAAAACTGTTGAACCGTGAGGTTCCTGGGGTTCGAATCCCTATTTCTCCGCTGATAAATGTAAAAAGCGCCCTTGTGGCGCTTTTTTATTTTCCGGAACACCTGAAGGCTTGCTTTCAAAGATGTGGGCTAAAATAAAAAAGCAGATGCTAGCAGATGTATTTTACAAGGTGAATCTGCGATTATAGGGATTAACGCCGTTAATCCATTACACTAATCAAAGATAAACTCAAACGAAGTTCCTTTATTGCTTTTAATTTCAACATTAGCATCTATTTGTTCGGCTAACAAATCAATTAATTGTAAGCCAAAACTAGCATTTGGTTTTTTACTGGAACTCTTGAAAATACCAATTCCATTATCGGAAATAATTAAAGTGTTCTTAGAAAAAGAAACACTAATTTCTCCGTTTCTATGAGGAAAAGCATATTTAAACGAATTACTCAATACCTCATTAAGGATAAGTCCAACTGAAATCATTTTATCAATCTCAAAATAAAAATCTTGAGGAATTTTCATTTTCAACTTTACATCATTTTTATTATAAGTACTTTGTAATTTTTCAAATAATGATTTTGAATACGCTGCTAAATTAATTTTACTTAAATCAGAATTAGCATACAACATTTCATGAATTAGAGACATTGACACAATACGATTTTGACTTTCCTCAACTAAAGCTGAAAAATGACGATCATTTGCTTTATCAGCGTGTAATTTTAATAAACTTGAAATAATTTGAAGATTATTTTTTACACGGTGGTGAATTTCTTTTAAAAGGGTTTCTTTTTCTTTTAATGTATGACTGATTTTTTCTTCTGTTTTTTTTCGCTCAAAAAACAAAGGAACGTCATACTTTCCCTTTTGCTTAAACTTTTGTTCTTCCTTACTTAAATAGCCTCCTATTTTATGCGGTGGAGCCATAATAAAGGTACAATGTTTATCACCCTTTGCACGACAAGTTATTTCAACAGAGGTTAATTCAATGCCAAAACTTTCTTCGCACCATCCTGATGAATATCCAGCATTCATACAACATACAGGAAAATCTGTTTTCTCTTTAGATTTAATCCATGAATCTGCTTCGAAGGAATATGGATGATGATATTTCATATAAAAATTATCATCAGGGCTTGGTTTGCTTTCAGGTAAAATATCTACAAAAGCCCAACCTGTATAAGCAAAATGAATGGGGCCAGCAGATAATTTTGAAATGGGGTCTTTCAACTTCATTTTCTTCTGAAAATTTTTCGCATCCTCAATTCCAATTAAATGAGCGAAATCAAATAATAAATTACGTCCAATTTTAATTGCTTCAGGTGTTGGTCTATCGGAATATAAATTTAAAATATTTTTAAAAAAATCATTAGCTAATGATTCAGCTCTCATTAATACATAACGCTGCCCATTAACTTCAATTTTTGATAAGCTAGGGTCTGCGTTAAATGTCTCAAAATAAGTCTTAACTATCTCTGATGCTTTATCAAAAATAGGAGCGATATCTTTGGGAGCTTTTACAGTCTTTTTATTAGTATAGAAAACATTCTTCTTTTTTTTAAGAAGCTCGTTTTCTTTTTCTAAATCTTTAATTCGTTTTTTTAAAGATTGAATATTTTCATTAGACGTCATTACTCAGCATGTAATTTTAAAAGATAATTAAAGATATAAAATTATCTTTTAAAACAAGCAACTTAATATACATGCTGCCCACCATTAATACTATAATTAGCGCCAGTAACAAAGCTAGTTTCTTCACTAGCTAAAAACGACACTAAGTGAGCCACTTCATGTGTGCCTCCTAAACGACCCATTGGCACTTGAGCTACAATTTGATTTAATACTTTTTCAGGAACTGCCATTACCATATCAGTACCAATATAACCCGGAGAAATGGTATTAACTGTTACTCCATATTTAGCAACTTCCATAGCTAATGATTTTGTAAAGCCATGCATACCCGCTTTTGCTGCTGAATAGTTAGTTTGTCCAAATTGACCACGCTGACCATTTACTGAAGAGATATTAATAATTCGTCCAAAATTACGATCAATCATTCCTTGAATCACTTGACGTGTACAGTTAAAAACAGAATTTAAATTAGTATTTATAACAGCATGCCAATCTTCAGGCTTCATATTTATTAAACGTCCATCGCGAGTAATACCGGCATTATTTACCAAAGTATCAATATGACCGTATTTTGCCTCAATAGCTGCAATCATTTTACCAGTGCTTTCATAATCACTCACATCGCCATAAAACAGTTCAATGTTAAAACCTTCGCCTTTCATTTGTTCTATCCATTTTTCGGCTTTTTCTTTGGTGTGATAATTACCAACAACTGTGTAACCATCTTTATATAACTCTTTACACATAGCGGTACCTAAACCACCTGTAGCTCCTGTAATTAATACAGTACGTTTATTTGAATTTTCCATGAATAATAAGATTAAAAATTAATGTGCAGAATTAAGGATTTTGAATTCAGTGAATGTTACGTCATTATTAAAATACAGTAAATTATATTTTATCTACGTTCATTACTGTCGCTTCGCCACTTGTGCAAACATTACCAGTTGTTTTATCCTTAATTAATGTTTCAATAACAGCGCGGTGTTTATCTTTTAAAACTTCTCTTACTGTAAAAACAGCTTCATAATCTACATCAACATACATTGGCTTCATAAAACTTAATGATTGTTTTAAATAGATAGTTCCTTCGCCTGGAAATAATACACCAAACACTTTACTAAATAGTGCTGCGCCAAGCATTCCATGCATAATTGGTTTTTTAAACATTGTTTTTGCTGCAAATTCAGCATCTGTGTGCACAGGGTTTTTATCGCCTGTTACTTCTGCAAAACGATTGACTTCATCTTGAGAAAATTTAAAATCATGCGAATAAGTTTGTCCAGTTTCTATCATAGGGCTTAGTTTTCAGTAATTTTCAAAAAAAAATATCACAATGTCAAGTTTTCTAAAACTTATTTCGATTTAGACCAACTAATTAATTTTTACGACAATTTAACACAAAATTAATACGAATTTACTTGACTTGTATAGGAAAAAATGTCGACATTTGCAGCGAATTTAGAAATGAGGCTTCAAGTAGCTGATTTTCAGCATATAAGGTTAATTTACTAATAACTCAATATAAAATTAAGGTTAAAAAATGAAAACAAACAACCCAATTATCGACAACATGATGGATGCTCAAGCTAACGCCATGAACACTTGGATGGATTCTGCAAAGAAATTCCAATCTGCATTTTCTAATGGCAATCCAATAGCTGACAGTCAATCTATCTATAAAGATATGATGGAAAAACAAGCTGCTATGTTTAGCGGAATGAATGCCAACCCATTTGGTTCAAATCCATTTATGAATAACAATTCTAAACCAGAAGAATTTTTAAAAAATTGGTATAACCAACAAATGACTGGCATGAAGCAGATGACTGACTTTAACCAAAGCATTTACAATTCAATGGTTAATTATGGTAAAAATGCTAATGATTACAATAACAGTTTTTCTACGATGAATAATGCATGGACAAACATCTACAATAGTTGGATGAATACCATGAATACTTCTTACGATACATTTTCTCAAAACATTAAAAATCCATTTAATGCTGATATGTTTAAAAACATGTATGAAGGTGGACAAATGTATATGAAAGTTCAGGAGATGTTTCAACCAATGATGACTGCTATTAAAAACTCTGATTTTAGCGCTGAAACTTGGAAAAATGTTTACTCTCAAGAAAATTATAAAAAAATGACTGAACAAATTTTCGGTTCATTTTTTAATAATGCAAGTTTAAAAGAGGTTTATGATAATGCTACTAAACAAATGCATAACTTTTTCGTAAATCAAAATGGTTTAGGAAAGGAATACTATGAGCAAATGAAAAACATGTCTACTCAATTTCCTGAAATGTTTTCGGGTGATGCTGAGCACATGAAAGATTTATATGCTAAAATGAATAATGTATTTGGCAAAACATTTGAGCCATTATTAAAATTAGCTAACTCAGGAAAAGAAAAAGAAAACGTTGAAGCAACTATTGCTTTATTAGATAAAGTAACTGAATACAGCATCAAACAATCTGAGTTACAATCTCAATTGTATAAAACAATGCAAGCTTCTATGGAGTCTTTAGCTAAAGAAACTCAAGAAAAATATAAAGATGTGCAGGCTGGTGATTTTAAAATGCCTACAGCTACTGAATTATATAATGAATGGGTAAAAACTAATGAAAAAATGTTTTCTGAGTTATTTGCTACTGACGAATTTAGTAAAGTAAAAGCTGAAGCTTTAAACTTAAGCATGGACGTGAAAAAACATTTTGAAAAACAATTTGAAAATGTTTTTGAACAATATCCAATTGCATTTAAGAGCGAAATGGAAGAAATTTACAAAACCATGCACGATCTTAAAAAAACAGTAAAAGATTTACAAACTAAATTAGCTATGCAAAATGCAGCTTCTGTTGAGTTATTTGACGAAGAAAAAGCAAAAGCTAAAAAGAAATAAAACACCTTTGTGTTCATAGCACAATAATAAGAGGGCTGCCAATGTGTTTGTGGGCAGCCTTTTTTTTAAATCCATTTTTTATAAAACTAAAATATCGTAACTTAACAACCTTATAAAAACAAGTCCTATGGAAAATAAGTTAGTAGAAGAAATGCATAACATGAGCTCTAGATTATTAAAGAGCTATGAAACATTTAATAATATTGAAGAAGTAGATATTGCTACCTCTCCTAAAACTGCCGTTTACAATGAAGATAAATTAACGCTTTATAAATACGATAGAACTTCTGAACCAACTTATAAAACACCGGTTTTAATTGTTTACGCTTTAGTAAACACATATAAAATGTTAGACATTCAACCGGACAGAAGTTATATTAGAAACTTACTAGAAGCTGGTTTAGATGTGTATTTAATTGATTGGGGCAATCCAACTAAAATAGATAAATACTTAAGCATTGATGATTATGTAAACGGATACATTAATAACTGTGTTGATTTTATAAGAAAGAAAAATAGAGTAGAAAAAATAAACATTTTAAGTATTTGCCAAGGCGGTACCTTAAGTGTTATTTACAGCTCATTATACCCAAGTAAAGTAAAAAATTTAGTAACTCATGTAACACCTATTGATTTTAGCACGAACGATGGTTTATTATTCCGTTGGAGTAAAGACATGGATTTTGACAAAATTGTAGAAGGCTTTGATGGTTTGATACCAGGAGATTTCTTAAATCAAGGGTTTGACATGTTGAAACCTATGATGAAATTACAAAAGCAACAAACCTTAACTAATTCATTAGATGATAAAGATAAACTGATGAATTTTTTACGCATGGAAAAATGGATTAGCGAAAGTCCTGACCAAGCTGGAGAATGCTTTAAAGAATTTATGAAAGGTTTTTATCAAGAAAATAAATTAGTAAGAGGAGAATTAGAAGTGGGTGGCAAAAAAGTAAACTTAAAAAACTTAACCTCTAACTTATTAAACATTTACGCAACCGAAGATCATTTAGTACCTCCTGCAGCTACTATTCCTTTAAACGACTTAGTAGGCAGTAAAGATAAAGAACTATATAGCTTTAAAGGTGGGCACATTGGTGTGTTTGTAGGAAGTAAATCTCAAAAAGAATTAGCACCTGCTGTTACTAGTTGGCTAAAGAAAAGAGATTAATAATTCATCTCATTTTAAATCCCTTTAAGAAAAGCTTAAAGGGATTTTTATTTTACTTCAAAAACATTTTACCATATTATCTGTTAAACTATTAAACAACACTATGAAGTATATCATTTCAACCTTTTTCATTCTACTTAGCTTCGTATCAAATTCTCAAACAGATTCGATTATCAAACAATTTGATAGCAGAAAAAATAAGCTAAACCATAATGGAATGATTGTTTTAACCTCATGGGCAAGTGCCAATATTGTAGCAGGTGGAATTGGTTATGCTTTAACAAATAGCGAAGAGGAGAAAAATTTTCATTTAATGAATGCTTCTTGGGGAATTGTGAATTTAGGTATTGCATTACCAGGCTTATTAGCAAAGGAAAAAACATCCGCGACCATATATGATTTACAAAAAAGTCAAACTCAAGCTGAAAAACTCTTTTTAGCAAATGCTATTTTAGATGTCGTTTATATCTCGGGAGGATTTTACATGAAGGAATATGCCAATAATCAAACTGACATCAAAAAACAAGAACGTTTTAATGGTTTTGGAAATTCAGTGATTATACAAGGTGCCGGACTAATGGTGTTTGATTTAGCAATGACTATTTTAAATAATAGAAACAGGAAAAAGCACTTAGACCCTTTCTTAAAAAAAGCCAGTATTTCATTTACTGGGAACTACATTAAATTAGGCTATAGATTTAATTAATTCCGTTAATCTAAGATTACGACCAATAAAATAAATCACGATAATTACGTGTAATTTTATTTACCTTTATCCTATGGAACCCATTATTGAGTTAAAAGACATCAAAAAAGAATACAAAATTGGTACTGAAGAAATTCATGCCTTAAGTGGTGTAACTCTTAATATTTTTAAAAACGAATATGTTGCCTTAATGGGACCAAGTGGTAGCGGAAAATCTACACTCATGAATATGTTAGGTTGTTTAGATTCTCCATCTTCTGGCGAATACATCCTTAATAAATTAGCCGTTGCCCAAATGAGTGATAATGAATTAGCCGAAGTAAGAAACAAACAAATTGGTTTCGTATTTCAAACTTTTAATTTATTACCCCGCTCTACTACTTTAGAGAATGTGATGTTACCATTAGTTTACGCAGGTATTGAGAAAAGTAAGCGAATAGAAATGGCTACCAAAGTTTTAGAACAAGTTGGATTAGGAAATCGTATGACACATCGACCAAATGAATTATCTGGTGGTCAGCGTCAACGTGTGGCGATTGCTAGAGCATTGGTGAACAATCCTGCCATTATATTAGCGGATGAGCCTACAGGAAACTTAGACAGTAAAACCTCCGTAGAAATTATGGGCTTATTAGAAGATATTCATAAAAATGGGAACACTATTATTTTAGTTACCCATGAAGAAGATATTGCGGCCCATGCTCACCGCATTGTTCGTTTAAAAGATGGGAAGGTTGAGTCTGATAATGAAAATAAAAACATGACTACCTACAAATCTAGAATGGAGAGTTTTAGTTAAATAGCTTTAAATAGGACAGTTTTTATAATTTCTCATTCAAAACAACAAGTTAAATATTTTACTACTTTTACCACATAATTTCTCAAATCTATTATGTTAATCATTGGTATATGCGGTGGCACAGGTTCAGGTAAAACTACTGTAGTCAATAAAATTTTGGATATACTTCCTGCCGATCATGTAGCTATTCTTTCTCAAGATTCTTACTACAAAGACAATTCAAATATATCTCTTGAAGAACGAAAACAAATCAATTTCGATCATCCTGAATCTATTGAGTTTGATTTACTTTACAAGCATCTAACTGAATTGAAAAATGGACGTAGTATTGAAAAACCTATATATTCCTATATTACTTGTACTCGTTCTTCTGAAACAATTCACATAGAAAGTAAGGATGTTATTTTAATAGAAGGAATATTATTGTTTACCGATAAACGCATACGAGATGTTTGCAATGTAAAAGTTTTTGTAGATGCTCCTGCCGACGAACGTTTGTTAAGAGTTATTAAACGTGATATTATTGAGCGAGGAAGAAATGTAGAGCAAACTTTAGATAGATATATAGATACCGTAAAACCAATGCACGAACAATTTATTGAACCTACTAAACGATTTGCTGACATCATCGTTCCTTTGGGGGGAGAAAACACCGTGGCCATTAATATTTTAGCTTCTACTATTCGTCAAAAATTAGGTTTAAATAAAGATCAAGATATTAATTCTGTTTTTCACTAAATAGAATTTAAACTAAATAAAAAACTCCCACTTCAAACGAAGCGGGAGTTTTTTATTTTCATATACCCTTAAATTTATTCTTTAATTAATTTAAGTATATGCTGCTTACTATCTTGTTTCACTATTACAAAGTAAATACCAGTTGATTGATTTTGAATAGTTAAATTATGTTTACCAGCTTCCATTGTGCTATTAAATACAACTTGACCTAATGCATTTGTAACAGTTATTTGTGATGCTGCATTTAAGCTAATTACAAATAAACCATTGTTTGGATTTGGATATAAAGCAATTTCTGAATTTTGATTTAAGATTAACGAATTAATACCTGTACACAAACTAACATCTTGTGTAATTGTAGATGAGTTAGAACAACCATTTGCACCTGTACCATTAACTGTATAAGTTGTTTGAACAGTAGGAGACACCGCGATACTAGCTGTGTTTTCTGAAGTACTCCAAGTATAACTTATTGCTGTTCCAGTAGCTGTTAACGTAGCAGTTTCTCCTGAACATAATAAGGCATTAGTTGTACTAGTAGTTAAAACTGGTAAAGCATTAACAGTTACTGTTACTGATGAAGATGATTCACAACCGTTGTTATCAGTTACACTATATGTATTTACTCCTCCTGTTGTTGTAAAGGTTCCTGTACCTGTGTAAGCTGGTGTTCCACCAGTTGCAATTACCGTTACTGTTGCCACATCACCTGCACAAATTGTATTAGTATTAGTTGAAGAACTAACTAATAATACTGTTGGTTGAGTAATGGTTGATGTAATAACTGATACACAACCATTTCCATCAGTAAGAGTGTTGGTATATACACCTGAACATAACCCTGTAATTGATGCGGTTGTAGCACCATTTGACCATTGGTGAGAATAAGGGGTTACACCGCCAGTACCAGTAGATGAGATAATACCTGTGCAATTACCATTACACGACACATTAGTTGTACTAATAATACTTGATGTAAACACTGTTGGTTGTGTAACCGATACTGTGTTAACTGCAATACAACCAACTGCGTCTGTAACTGTTGCTGTATAAACACCTGCCGTAACACCCGTATTAGTAGCTACCGCTTGACCATTACTCCATAATACTGAATATGGTAATGTTCCACCAGTTATATTAACCGAAACAACTCCATCAGCATTTCCATTACAAGAAACATTTGTAACTGTTGCAACGCTTGTACTAAATGTACTACACGAATTTAAAAATGGACGAATAATTGGCACATAATTAAATCCTGCTAATAATGTATTTAAAGGAGAATAAGCTCCATTATTAATATTTGCATAAACTGTATTTGCAGTAAAAATATCATTAGTACATTGTAAACCGTAATTATCTGATGTAAGGTATTTTTCAACACCAACAAAATAAGTACCCGGAGCTAATACTAAAGGATTTGACGCTAAATTTTTTACACTTAAAATTATTGGGGTTACTGTAGCTGTATTGGTGTTTGCGGCAGTAAATTTGTAAATAGCAGATTCGCCAATATAACTTGTATTACTTGGTACACCAGCAGTAGTATTTGCAATTCTTACTCTAACAGTATCTCCTAAACCAGCAGCGTCTGGATTACAAAAAAACAATACAGAATCCATTATTGTAGCTTTTGTTATTGTAAAATTATTACCAACTATTACTCTTGTTGTATTTCCTGCGCCTATACCTTGCGCAGGCATTCCGTTATCGCGTGCATAAAAATTATTTACTACACTAAATGCGTATGTAGATGTATCAGCTGCGGTAACAGAGTTACCTGTGCACGAAGAAATAAATTTACAAACATAATTACCTAAAGTTGGTGTAAATGATCCAGCTGTTAAACTAGCTGTTCCACCAGCTACAATAGCAGTTGTTGGAGAATTTACAGTTAAAATTGGTGTAATTAAATTACTTGCTTGGTAAACATTTACTTTTAATTGTGCATCTGTTGCAGATGCTGTACCAACATTACTTAACAAAGTGCCCAAATTAATTGATGTTAATTGCTCTAAGGGAATTAAAGTGTATTCACCACTCTTACCAGCTGTTACATCAGGGGAAGTAGGGGCTCCAACGGGTGTGTACACAAAATTATCAATACCGATTACATCAGAATTTGCACCTGTTGGCCCTCCATTAGTAACAAAATACCTAAATGCTAATCTTCCTGTCATAGCCATAGGTAAACCGCTAACATTAATTGTATATTGCGTCCAACCATTTGGATATGCCGTTAAGTTTAAAGTAGGATTAATATCAAGCAATAATGTTGAAAAATCTCCTACAGAAGCATTTGTTGTTCCCACATTAGTACTTGTGCCATTTACTGATAATCTTACTTGTAATCTATCTGCATAAGCAGGAGTACTAGACGTTCTTGTATAAAAAGTAACTACATCGCCATTATTAAAAGTACGAGATGGCGAAATTAACCAGTTACTAATATCTCCCGCGCCAGCAATATTATTATAGTTAGCAAGTGCAAAACCAGTGCCAGCAAAAGGCGCAAAAGGTGTAGTACCTGAACCTTGTGCCCAATTAGGGACAGTTCCAACTGGAGTACTCAAATTATTCATTACCCAACCACTAGCTGTAAGCGTAGTTATGTTATCAAAGCTTTCATTTATAGCTTGCGCCGAAAGATTTGAGGTAATTGTTAGGCCTAAGCCAACACCTAAAAGATTTTTGTAAAGTTTTTTCATAGTTTATTATTTGGTTTAAAAATGGATTAAATTTTAGCGAGGCTTAGCACCTGTGTTTGGCTTAGGATCTGATAAACTTTGAGTAGGCTTTACAGTACTATCAAGTTTTATTTCAAAAGGTGCATTCGTTTTTTGAGTAGTACTTGATGTAGTACTCAAATTACTTACAGTAGTTTTATTAACTTCATTTTTTGTTTTACAAGAAAAAATAAATACAACACTCATTACAACTAACTTAAAATATGGCCTTATATTCATTATTTAATTTTTAATGAAAAATAAGTAAATAATAACATCATCAAAAAAAAAGTAATCCTTACTTATACAGTTCCAAAATCTAAACCAACCTCGCACTCAAATCTTCCCATTTAGCCATTTCAACTTCTAAATCTTTTTTTAATTTATTATAAGAATTGAAAAAATTAGGATTTTTAGTCAACTCCTCATAAGTAGCAGGATCAGCTAATTTAACATCTATACTTTTTATTTCAGTTTCCAATTTTTCAATTTGTTCTTCTGCTTTTTTTATTTGAGACGCAATTTGAGTTTGTATTTTTTTCTTTTCAGCGGCTTCAAAATCAGATGCAGGTGCCACTTTTTTCTCAGCAACCGGAACTGCCTTCACACCTGATTTATCTAAATCTAATTCGTTTAATCGTTCTACCTTACGAATTTCCATGAACTCTTTGATGTCACATAAGTATTCTTTGACATGACCATCTCTAAATTCAAATAAACGGTCGCACATCCCTGTCATAAAATCTCGATCATGACTTACCATCACCAACGTTCCTTCGTAATCTTGAAGCGATTGCTTTAACACTTCTTTCGATTTAATATCTAAGTGATTCGTAGGCTCATCTAATAACAATAAATTGTAAGGTTCTAATAATAATTTACATAAAGCTAAACGTCCACGCTCTCCTCCACTTAATACTTTAACCTTTTTATCAATATCATCACCTTGAAACAAAAACGAGCCTAATAAACTGCGCACTTGTCGGCGAACATCACCAACAGCTAATTCATCAATCGTTTCAAAAACGGTTTTATCTAAATCAACTTTCTCTTCCTGATCTTGCTCAAAATAGCCCATTAAAATATTATGACCTAACTGGATAGATCCATCGTATTTTATTTTATCGGCTATCATTTTCATCATGGTTGATTTTCCTTCACCATTACGGCCAACTAAACCAATTTTTTCTCCTTTAGTGATAATGAAATTAGCACCGCCAAAAATAAATTTATCACCGTAAGATTTACCTGCATTTTCGGCCGTAATAACAATTTTACCGCTATGTGCTGGAGGTGGAAAACGGAAACGTACAGAAGCCGTATCCATATCGTCTACTTCTACTCTATCTAATCTGTCTAATTTTTTAATCAACGATTGAGCCATAGCCGATTTACTAGCTTTTGCTCTAAATTTATCAATCAACACCTCCGTTTGATCAATCATTTTTTGTTGATTTTTTTGAGCATTTTCTTGTTGTTGCTTACGCTCCTGACGTAAAACTAAGTAATGCGAATAATTTGTTTTATAATCGTAGATTTTTTGATTTACAATCTCAATAGTACGTTTTGTAACGGTATCTAAAAAAGTTTTATCATGACTAATTAAAATAACGGCGCCCGAAAATATTTCCATGAAATCCTCTAACCACTGAATTGCTTCAATATCCAAGTGATTGGTAGGCTCATCGAGCATTAACACATCTGGCTTTTGTAATAATAATTTAGCTAACTCAATACGCATACGCCAACCTCCACTAAACTCAGACGTTTGCATATGAAATTGTTTGCGCTGAAATCCTAAACCAATTAATACTTTTTCAATTTCTTCCTCTGTATTGTCAGCTCCAATGATATTTAAACGTTCATTAATATCCGTTAAATCATGAATTAAATCCATATACGCATCACTTTCGTAATCGGTACGTGTTTCTAACTGATGATTGATATCGTTTAGTTTAGCTTGTAATAGTTTTATTTCCTCAAAGGCAGATTCTGTTTCTTCATAAACCGTGCGACCATGCTGATGGGTCATATCCTGTGGCAAATAGCCAATTTTGCAATCTTTAGGGCGTGACACTTCACCTTTAGTTGGAGTTTGATATCCAGCTAAAATTTTAAGCATCGTACTTTTTCCCGCTCCATTTTTTCCCGCCAAACCAATACGGTCTTTAGGATTAATTAGAAAAGAGACATTGTCAAATAAATTATACCCGCCAAACGAAACCGTAACACCATTAATAGAAACCATTGCAATTTATTATAAAGAATTTTTAAGGCGGCAAAGATAGTGAAAAAATAGGTGAATTTGGAGGAAATATTAGCATAAACTAAATGCCATAAAAAAAGCCCCCGCCAGCTGGCGGGGGCTTTTAAAATTATCTAGGTTTTTTAACATCTGCCACTATCGGAGGGTTTCCTTTAGGTCTGTCAATTAAAATATAGGTTACACTATCTCCTACTACAAAAGTAACTTGTGCTCCTGGGTGAATAAATTCGACAATCTCTCCAGTTGTGTTATCAACTGCTTTAACGTTATTTCCTGTAATTTCTGTAACTGTACCACTACTAATACGGTCATTTGAATTCCCAACTTGTTGTGTACTAGCAGAATTTTGTGCGAATACTGATGTACTTAGCATAAAACAGCTAAATACAGTCAATGCTAAAATTAATGTCTTTTTCATATTTATTATTTTTTTATTTTATTCAACTAATATATATATATATATATATATATAACAAAGCAATAATTCCTGTAAAATAAAATGCCCCCATTTAGTGTAAACTTTATGGGGGCAGTCAATTTTGGATCTTTTATTAAGTTGGCCTTTTAACCTCAATTACTACTGGCGGCTTTCCATTAGGAAATGTAATTAACATATAATTTACACTATCACCAGGTTGAAAAGAAACTTGCGCTCCCTTTTGATAAAAGTCTCTTGTTGCACCTGTTCCATCTTCGATAAGATCCGCTGTATCCGCATCGAAAATCGTATTAATTTTACCTGTTTTTGGTTCTGCTGCCATAATTTTGTATTTTTAAGATTTATATTAGGATAAATATATATTAATATTCCTTTATGCACAAATTTATATCCATTATATTTTTCTTGTCTCCTCTCTTCTTGTTTAGTCAAAATAGTTCTCAAATAGATTCGTTAACGTCTCTTATTGAAAATTCAAAAAACGACACCAATAAAATTAATTTACTTCACCAAATTGTTTCTTTATCTCAGGGTAGCGATCCTGCAAAGGCCATTGAATTTTCTTTAGAAGAAGTACGACTCAGTTTAATTTTAAAACATAAATTAGAAACAAGTTATGATGACCTCGCTTGGTTATACAAAAACACTGGCGACTATGTAAAAAGTTTAAATATTTATTTTGAGGCTGAAAAATATGCTCAAAACTTTAAATCTCCAAAAAAAGAAAAAATTTTAGCGGAAATTTATAATGGTTTATCGAGCGTTTATAGTAGACTTAATAATTACAATTTAGCTATTTCAACCTCTAATAAAGCTATTGAGTATTACACAAAAGTTAATGATACTTTAGGTATAGCTATCGCAAACCTTAATTTAGGCATGTATTTATATAATAAAGGTGATTATAAGAATGCTTACTCTAAGTATAAAATTGCGGAGAATGATTTTATAAATCATAATGATTCTTTTTATTTACCCAGTTGTTATAATTGTTTAGGAGGTGTTACATACCAACTAAAAAATCATAAAGAAGCGTTAAACTATTATAATAAATTTTATGAACTATCTTTGAAAAACAATCCTAATGATTTATATAATATTGCAGTTGCCTTGCAAAATATTGGGCAAGTAAATGCTGAACTAGGAAATTTTGAAGGTGGGATAACTAATTGTTTAGATGCATCAGATTTATTTATTAAACTAAATGATATAAGAAACCTATATAATACATATGAATCTATCGCAAATTATTATACAAAAATCGGTGACTTCAAAACTTCTAATTTATATTATAGTAAATATGTTCACCTAAAGGATTCTATTTTTGATGATGACACTAAAAAAACCATTCATGAAATGTCAATTAAATATGAATCGGACAAAAAAGAACAGGAAAATCAGGTATTAACCTTAGGGAACAAAAACAAACAACTTACCATTTACTTTGCATTGGGCGGTTGCTTTTTATTATTAGGTCTTTTGTTTTTCATATTCAAAGGATATAAAAATAAACAAAAAGCTAATAAAGAATTAAAAGTAAAAAATGAAATTATTCATCAGCAAAAAACCATTGTTGAAGAACAACATCAAGATATTAAAGATAGTATTAAATATGCTCAACGCATCCAAGGTGCTATTTTACCCCCTAAAAATATGTGGGAAAAGATTTTACCTAGTTCTTTTTTATTATACATGCCAAAAGACGTATTAAGTGGTGATTTTTATTGGGTAGAAGAAACAAAAGATTATATATATGTTGCCGCTGCCGATTGTACTGGGCATGGTGTTCCAGGCGCTTTAATCTCTATTGTCAATTTTAATTTATTAAATAAGGCTGTTTTAGAAAAAGACCTTGTAACTCCATCTGACATTTTAGATGCTGTGAATATTTGGTTAACAGAAAGTCTTCATCAATCTTATGGCGAAAGTGCCGTGAGAGATGGAATGGATGTCACCTTAATTGCTATTCACAAACACTCTAACGAAGTATTATTTGCTGGCGCTAACAATCCCATCTATCATATTAACAATGGAGAACTGCATCAAATAAAAGGAGATAAATTTCCGGTAGGAGCTTTTATTGAAGATAAAATTCAAAAATTCACCACTAAACGTTTTACAGTTGAAAAAGGTGATAGTATTTTCTTATTCTCTGATGGTTATGCTGATCAGTTTGGTGGACCAAAAGGAAAGAAATATAAATACGCTCAGTTCCAAGAAAAATTAAAATCAACCTATAATCTGCCGCTTACCCAACAGTATGATGTAATGCGTAAAGAATTTTTGGAATGGAAAGGTCCTCTTGAACAAGTAGATGATGTGCTCGTAGTTGGAATTAAAATAGCTTAAACATTACGTTTTGGAGGTTCCCAAGCGCTTTCGTTGCTTGCTAAAATAAATTTCAAATAGCCAATCAACAAAGCAAAATTCATTAAAACAAAATGACCTAATGAATTTACAAATGGCAGTTTTAATTTTATTTTCTCTAAGTAGATAGTTAATGCTGGCAATACAATTAATAAACTATAAGCTAAGCTCACAAGAATAAAAAAAGAGAAATAAAAACTCACAGCATACGATAAAAAGAAAGAAAACACAAGCGCAAAAGGAGTAAACCAACGTAACACTTTGTGGGAGAAAAATGCAAATCCAAATCCTTGATGAATGGGAAACAATAAATGCTTATAGAATTTTAAATTTCTGAAATTCCCTAACGAAATTCTGATTTTACGTTTAAATTCTATCATCGGAGCATCGTTCACATCTTCATAACAAACCGCTTCTGGCTCAAACAACACTTTTCCTTTTTTCTCTATCACATCTAGTGTAATAAAAAAATCATCCATTAAAAAACCATCAGGCACTTTCACAAAACTAGATTTTAAAATAGCATAACATCCCCCTTCTACTCCTACACAAAAATCGTATTTTAAACTCTCATGATATTTTAATTGATTCTCGAAATTCATGTAAAAAATTTCCTGATCTGAAATGCCTTGATTTTTAGGTGAGAATTTTAAAATATTGCCACACACCATTTTTGCATCCTTAGCAATTAGATTATATACCAACGCTTTTAAAGTAATTGGTTCAAAAAACACATTAGCATCTGTAAACACTAAATGTTCGGTGGTAGTTACATCAACTAATTCATTAATGATTTTCAATTTACCATTCCGAGTTTCTTTTTTTATTAATGTGATGTTTGAATGTTGAGCAATAAACTCTTCAATAATTTGATGTGTTTGATCAGTTGAATTATCTGACCCAATTAATATTTGAACTTTGTCTTTTGGATAATCCGAATTTAAAATCGATTCTAGTTTTCTTCTAATCACCTTCTCTTCGTTAAATACCGAAAAAACAATGGTTACAGTTGGCCATTCGGCAATTGATGAATAGTTGTTTTTTACTCGAATAATATTCATTGCTGATAATTTCATATACCATGGAAAAATCACATAACTGAATATTGGAACCAATAAACACAGCAAAAAAAGTATCAGAAAAAAATAACCCATTTTTATAAAGTGTTCTCGACTTCGCTCGGACTGACAATTGAATAATCCTTCACGATGTTATACAAAGTATCTCTTTCTACAGGGGTACGTTTTACTTGGGTAATCAAATCAACTAATTCCTGAGTAGTTAATTTAGGAGTTTGCTCCTCAGCTCCAGCCATACTATAAATTTTAGTAGTGTCATCAATGGTTCCATCCATATCATCCACGCCAAAATTCAACGATAACTGAGCAGTGCTTCTTCCTATCATTGCCCAATAAGCTTTAATATGATCAAAATTATCTAAGTAAATTCTACTTATTGCATAATTTCTTAAATCTTCAATAACACTTACTTCAGGCACATCCGACATATCGTTGTTTCCATTTCTAAACTTTAAAGGAATGAATGCGTTAAACCCTTTGGTTTTATCTTGTAACTGACGTAATCTTTCTAAATGATCTATGCGATGAGCAAAAGTTTCAATATGTCCATATAACATAGTTGCATTTGAATGCATGCCTAGTCCGTGCCATATTTCATGAATGCTTAACCATTCTTCGGCACTACATTTTCCTCCTGCAATTTTATCTCTAATTTCTTTATCAAATATTTCTGCACCACCACCAGGCATCGAATCTAAGCCAGATTCTTTCAATAACTTCATCCCTTCTTCGTATGTTACTTTTGCTTTCTTAAAGATATAGTGACACTCTACCGGAGTTAATGCTTTTACATGTAAATCTGGTCTATGTGCCTTAATTGCTTTAAATAAAGATGTGTAAAACGTTAAATCTTGTTTTGGAATAACTCCACCTGTAATATGAACCTCGGTAACGTGCTGTCCGTCATACTTTTTAATCAAATCCATCATTTGCTCAATGGATAATTCCCAACCTTCTTCACGTTGTTTTATTAAACGAGAGTATGCACAAAACGAACATGTGTAAACACAAATATTTGTTGGTTCTACATGGAAGTTGCGATTAAAGAAAACAAAATTCTTATTCTTTTTTTCTCTAACATAATTAGCCAAAGTTCCTAAATAGGATAAGTTAGCGTGTTCAAACAAATAAACGCCTTCATCAAATGAAATACGTTCACTTTTAAATACTTTTTTAGCAATGTTTTTTAATTCATTACTTAATTGGGACGATTGTAAAATTAATTCTTCGGGGCTTTCTAAAATCATATGACAAAGTTAAACTTATAAAACAAAAAAACATCTGAAAACCTAACAAATGAACCATTACAAGGTTTTAACATTTTTTTAAGTATATATACATATATTTTATGCAATTTTTAAAATTTAGCATCTTAATACTAAAATATTTAGGTATATTTAGGTATATTTGACATTGAATCTGAATCAAATTAGACATATCTTTCGTACAAGTGGTATGCGTTTAAGCTATTTATTCTTGTTTTTCGCAATTTTCTATTGCTCAGATTCTTATTCTCAAATAAAAAATGAGGATGAATTAAAAAAACAAGCCGAAAAACACTTTGAAGATGAAGATTATAATTTAGCCTATAAACTCTATGCTCAATTAGTATCCTTATACCCAAAAGACCCCGAATACAACTACAAATTAGGCGTTTGTATGTTATATACAGAACCTGACAAAAAGAAACCCTACTCCTATTTACAAATTGCTACTAAAAACCCAGCAAATGCGCCTAAAGATGCGTTGTTTTATTTAGCAAAAACCTATCACATTAATTATCGATTTGATGAAGCTATTAAATTTTATACTGACTATAAAAAAATAGGAAGCTCCTCTTCTATTAAAAAATTAGAAGTAGATAGAGAAATACAAGCTTGTAAAAATGGGAAGCGCTTATTATCTAACTTATCAGACTTAGTAATTATTAGCAAAAAACAACTAAACGAAGCGGATTACTACAAAGGTTACGACGTTAAAGAAATAGGTGGTAAATTATTAGTAAAACCCGACGATTATAAAACGGGTTATGATAAAAAGAAAAAAGATAAATCTGTTGTATACCTTCCTAAAAGCGGAGAAAGACTTTATTACTCAAGTTACGGTGAAGGTGGTAGCAACGGAAGAGATATTTATTTTGTAAACAGATTACCTAACGGCAGTTGGAGCAAAGCACAAATATTACCTTCCTCTATTAATACGGAGTTTGATGAAGACTATCCTTTTTTACACCCTAACGGAAAAACGCTTTACTTTAGCTCAAAAGGCCACAATAGCATGGGCGGCTATGATGTGTTTAAAACTACATATGATGATGGTACTCAATCTTGGAGTAAACCAGAAAATTTAGAATTCCCTATCAACTCTCCTGACGATGATATTTTATTTGTAACTGACTCTCTTGAAAAAACAGCATTTTTTAGTACTGGTAGATATAGTCCTTATGGGAAATTAGATGTATTAAAAGTGAATACAGAACGTCGACCAATGAATGCTGCCGTTATTAAAGGAACAGTAGTGAAGGAAGATGCTAATCAGAGTTTAAAATCAAAAATAACAGTTAAAAACATGGCCAATGGAGAAATCGTTGGAACATTTCAGGCTGTAGATAATGGAGATTATAATATGGAACTTCCTAATGGTGGAAAATTTTTGTTCACAGTTGAAACACCAGGTATTCCAACACAATCTGATGCGGTAAATATTCCGGTAGCTTATACATTAAAACCGTATAAACAGATGATTGCATATGAAAATAAAATTTTAAAAATCACAAATTATTTTGATGGAAAAGTAGATGACGATAACTACGCCATGATGATAGATTTTATTGAAAAAAAGGCTAAGCTAGAGGTTAATGAAATGGAACCCTACAATAATAGCTTAATAAAAGATCCTAAAAATCAAAACGCGAATAACAACGAAAATAATTTAAATTCTGTTTCTACCAATAATCCAACAGTTCAAGGTAATGATGGAAACGCTGTAAAAAATAACACTAATAAAAATGTTACTAATGAACAATTATTAGAGATTGCAAAAACAGATGCAAAAGAAGCTAGCGACGAAGCTATAAAATTAAAACAGGAAGCTCAAGATGCTTTTGGATTAGCCACTCAAAAAACCGCAGAGTCGGTTGAAAAACAAAAAGAAGCTGATGAAGCATTTACTAATGCTAATACCATTTCGGATGTTACTAAAAAGAATGAAGAATTAGCAAAAGCCAATCAATTAAAAGAGGAGGCTAAAATAGCCACTAATGTAGCTAACACAGCTACCAATATGGCTAAAAAACTAGAAGTAGACGCTAGTATACAACAAAAAGAGGCCGACTTAACCAATCAATACATTAGCCAATTAGAGGCGGTTACAAAAAACAAAAACAATAAAGAAGCTTTGACTAAGCTTGAAGAAATTCAAAAAGAATTAGATAATATATCTAAACAAAAAAATCAATCGGATGAGTTATTTACTTCATTAAAAGCGGAGTCAGAATTAAAACAACAAGAATTAGTAAATACACAAAAGAAAAACAGTTCTATTTCTAACGAAATAAGTGCAATCAAAAACGAAACTGAAACCTTAGAAAAAGATTTAGCAAACGAAAACGATAAATCAATTAAAGAAAATATATCTGCTCAAATAAGAGAATTAAATAATGAAATTGAATTAAAAAATAAAGAGATTACATCCAATAATCAAAAAATTAACACGCTACAAAATGAAGTAGATGGCGTAAATCAAGAATTATTAGTAGCTGCTAAAATATTAAATGAATCTACTGAAGGCATAACTGTTAAAAACAACAACGTTTCAAACGAAAACAATAATGCTAATAATAATGAAATTGCTACTAACAATAATGCTAAGGCAAATACATTATCATATGAAGGTATTTCAAATAAATATAATGATAAAGTAAATTCAACTCCTGTTGATAAAACAAATAAAGAAAGCATCACTCAACAAAATGAAGTTTACAAAAACTACAACAAAGAAATTAGCGACTTAATTGCACTTAATAAAAATGAAGTATCAAAAACGAAAGACGCTACTGAGAAAAAGAAATTAAACGAGGAGATTAAACAATTAGAAAAACAGCGTCCATCGCGAACAACAACAACAACAACAACAACAACAACAACAACAACGAATCTAACACGAATAATGTTGCTAATGAAACATCGAATAACAACAATGCTAATGCAACTAATACAGCTACCTCAAATGCCGCATCAAACAACAATGCCAATGAAGTAACAAATAATAATGCTTCTGCAAATAATGCAACAGAAAACAGCAATACCTCAATTACTGCTAATAATTCTAACAATACAGAAATTAATAAAAACCAAGATCCAACGGTTACCAATAACATCGCTAGCGACAACACGCCAATTAAATCATTAAATACTGCTGCAAGTAATAATCCCGAAGTATTATTAAACGAACTATCTAATGTAAAAGAAAGTTTAACAGCAAATACAAATGCCGTTAAAGACATCGTCTCTTACAATAACTATAAAGAAAGTACTTCTGTTACTTTAAAGGATGCGGTTACTCAAAAATTTGAAATTGCGAAGCAAAACGAAATTAATTTAAATAATCTAATCACTAGTACAGAAAGTTCTCTCCAAAATACTTCTACTCAAAATCCTGAGATTTTATTAAACGAAGCGGATGCATTAAACAATAAGGCTTACGAACAAAGAAAAGAATCAGCCACTAAAACTGGAGATGAGAAAGAAAATTTAATGAAACAAGCAAGTGAAAACGAAAAGCTTTCAGTAGATAAAAAATTACAAGCATCAGTATTAGCAGAGTCTCAAAACAAAGCTAAGTTTGATAACAATATATTAAACCTTACAGAATTACAAAAACTAACTGGTCAAAAAACTAGTAATGAAATTTCTCAAGCTAACATGCTAATTGATGAAGCGGCTATTAACTTTAAACAAGCGCAAAAAATTCGTCAGGAAGCTGATGCTTATCCTAATGGAGCAGCTAAGCTAGGCGGCTTAAGCAATGCCGAAGAAAAAGAAAATGAGGCTTTAGCTAAACAACAAAAAGCTTTAGAAGTTTTGAGTAAAACAAATCCAACTTATAAAGTACAACCTTTAAATACAGGTGGAGTTAATTCAACTGAATCTATTGCTAACATCAACGAACAAATTAAAAAAACATCTTTATCGCAAGTAGATGCCTATTTAGCATTAAGTAAAGTAAATCAAAACGAATTAAACGCTCAAAATAGCAAATTAGCTAAAGATCCTGCTTTCCAAAATCCTGCAAATAAATCAGCGCAAGAATTAAAAACAAGTGCTGATAATTTAAATAATGAAGCTAAAGTTTTAATTGGTCAATCTGTTACTGCTCAAAACCCAACAGAAAAAGCTAACTTATTATTAAAAGCCAATGAAAAAGAAGTTGCAGCCTTAAAAGCCTTAAATGAGGCTACTGAATTAACAAAATCAAACACGGCTATTGCTAATACTAATGTAGCCAACAATAATAACGAAACAGCTATTTCAAACAATAATAGCGCTACCGAAACAAATACCGTTACTGTCAATAACAATAACAACAGTAGAACTAACGGAGGAAACAACGATGCCAATAATACATCTAATGCTACAACCAACAATAATGAAAACGTAACCAATAATGCAGCTAATAATAATGTTGCTGCTAATAATGAGACTGTAACCAATAACAACGAAACTGCTAATAATAACAATACAACAACCAATAACGAAACTGCAACCAACAGTAACTCAAATAACACCTCTGGCAATGGCGTAAAAGATGAAGTAGCGAAAATTAAAACTGATTTAAACAATCCTAACGAATCAAAAATTTTAACCTTTAATCCATATCTTGATCAAGAAGCTTCAGATTTAAAAAACAAAGCAACCGAAAAAATTAATGCTGCTATCAGTGAAGATAAAAACATAATCGCGTCTTTAGACAATGTGAATCAAGCTGCTAGTTCGGGAGGCTCATTAAATCAAGGAAACATTAACAATCTTTTAAATGAAGCCGACAATTTAAATACCCAAGCATTTAATTTAAGAAAAAATGCTGCTACAAAAACAGGAACTGAAAAAGAAACAGATATTAATAATGCTAAACAATTAGAAGCTAATGCTGTTGCTAAAAAATTAGACGCCGCTAACAAACAACAACAATTAAATACAGCTAATTACGAAGCTAATAAACAAAGCTTAGAAGAATTAGCTGCCATGGCAAAAGGCAAAAACATTTCTGACTTAAATTCAGTAGATATGTTAACGAATGAGGCTGCATTATTTTTAAAACAAGCAAATAGTTTAAGAACAGAAGCAAATGCGTATCCTAGTGACGCCGCAAAATTAGGCGGCTACAGTAATGCTGAAGAAAAGGAAAATCAAGCAATTGCCAAACAACAAGCATTACTTGATTTATATAAAAAACATTTTCCTAATTACGTTCCTAAAAAAGCAAATGTTGCATCAGAAAATACAGATGCTGTAGCTCAATTAAACGAAGCGAAAAACAATCTAAATACTAATAACCAAGCCCATGTTGATGGTTTATCATTATTAATTCAAGCCAACGACAAAGAGTATAGTTCACGTTTAAATTCAGTACCAGCAAATTTAACTCCTGAACAAACTAATTTAAAAGCTAAAGCACAATCATCTTATAGTAAAAAAGATGCATCTGTTGCTAAAGCAAATCAAACAAGCGATTTAAGTGCTAAGAAAAATTTATTAATTGAAGCCAACAAGCATGGCGTTGAAGCTCTAAGCAACTTAAATAAAATCACTAATCCAGATGCAACTGCTATTACTTTCTCAAACGAAAACGAAACTAACACCAATGTTGCAAATAACGTCACTAATAACAACACTAATAACGCAAACAATAATGTAGCAAACAATAACAACACAACTAATAACAATGCGACTAACAATAATGCAGCAAACAACAACTCAACTAACAATAATGCGGCAAACAATAATGTAGCTGCTAATAACAATAATGCCACAACTAACAATACAGCTTCTAATAATACAAATTCAACTAACTCAACTAATACCACTAAAATAAAAGTGGAGGGCTTAGAAGTTAAAAACAATAATGCCTACACTGCCGCTAAGCCAATTCCTATTGATGAAAAAATACCTGATGGCCTAGTGTTTAAAGTTCAAGTTGGAGCATTTAAAACACCTTTACCAAATAATACATTTAAAGGTTTAAGTCCAGTCATCGGGCAAACCACTCCTAGTGGTTATATCCGATATATGGCAGGTAACTTTAATCAATATAGTAGTGCCAATGCTGTTAAAAACGATTTACGCAATTTAGGTTATAACGACGCTTTTGTTGTAGCTTACTATAACGGTGTTCGTATTAGCTTAAATGAAGCAACTGAAAAAGCAAAAGCAGCTGGACAAACAGTTGAACCAACGACTAGTACAAGCGCTGGTTTAACAAGTAATGCAAACGTTCCTAAAAACACATTTACACCAGCTACAACAAATAACATAGCAACTAATACAGTTATTGATACTCAACCAGCTGAAATCACTAATGAGTTAGAAAAAATGAATGGTTTATTATATACCGTTCAAATTGGTGTTTACTCAAAACAAGTGACTCGCGGACAATTATTTAATTTAAAACCAATTTACTCTGAAAGATTACCTAACGGATTATACAGATACACCGCAGGTATTTACAATCAATCTAGTAAGTTACTAGAAGATAAACGTAAAGTAGTTGATCTTGGTGTAAAAGATGCTTTTGTATCGGCTTATTTCAATGCTAAACGTATTCCATTTGCCGAGGGACAAAAACTACAAACTGAAAACAACAATTTAAAAATGGAAACCGAAAATCCAATTATTTTCAATGGTGCTTCAGTCCCTACTCCAACGGCTACTAATAGTAATTCAGTCATTGTTATTGATATGAATAGCATTCCTGGTCCTGGCGCAACCAACACACCATCTGTTACCCCATTCTCAAATGGCGTTACGAGTGGCCCTACTCCTTCTGCCGATAATGGTGTAAAAACAGATGAAGCTGGCATTTCATTTAAAGTGCAAATTGGAGCTTATAAAAACCAAGTGCCAAACGATGTAGCCTCTAAATTCCTAAATATCAAAACTTGGCCAGTGCAAAATGTAGTGATTAATGGATTATACATTTACACCATTGGTAATTTTACTTCAGCAGCCTTTGCTAAAAAATTAAAGGATGAAGCTATTTCTGTTGGCATTTCGGATGCATACATTACAGTGTATAAAGATGGTAAAAAACTTTATGGCGCTGAGGCAACTCAATATTTATCAAGATAAAAAACATTAACTTTGAATCATGATTACGAATAATTATACCGATACTGAAGAGTTACTAGAACTCGATGTTATTACAAAAGAAAAAAAAGAAAACAACATTATTTTATTTAATGATGACGTCAATACTTTTGAATGGGTAATTGAATGCTTAACAAAATACTGCGGACATGATAGCATACAAGCCGAACAATGTGCAACCCTTGTTCATTATACTGGTAAATGCGCTGTAAAGCAAGGATCTATTAATAAATTAAAACCGATTTGCGAAGCACTTTTAGAAAAAGGATTAAGCGCAGAAATCAATTAAAATATATTTATATACAAATGTCACTTCGAGCGAAGTCGAGAAGCGTTATTAAACTTCTTTTTGGTTCTCGACTCCGCTCGAACTGACAAAAAGCTTTATACTATGAAAAAAATCATTATCTCTGCTTTTGTTTTAGCAGCCATATTCATTGCATGTAATAAAAATGCCATTACTGGTCGTAGATCATTAAACTTAGTTACTGAAAGCGAAATGATGACCATGAGCTACACTGAATACGACAAGTTTTTAGCAGAGCACAAACCTTTAGCTGATAACGATAAGCGCGTAACGATGGTGAGAAGTATTGGCGTAAAAATTCAAAAATCAGTAGAAAAATATTATGCCGACAAAGGGTTAAGTTCGCAGTTAGATGGTTTTCAATGGACATTTAATGTAGTTGAGGATCCAGCTGTCAATGCTTGGTGTATGCCTGGTGGAAAAGTAGTAGTGTACACTGGTATTTTACCAGTAACTCAAGACGAAGCTAGTTTAGCAGTTGTAATGGGGCACGAAATCGCGCATGCTGTTGCCCGTCACGGAAGCGAGCGCATGAGTAATGGGATGTTAGTGCAATTAGGAGGTGTTGCTTTAGGCGCAGCCACGCAAACAAAACCAGCTTTAACACAAGCTTTATTTCAACAATCATTTGGTATTGGCTCGCAATTAGGAATGCTAAAATTTAGCCGTAACCACGAAACAGAAGCTGATAAAATGGGATTAATATTTGCCGCGATGGGCGGTTACGATCCAAATGCCGCTGTTACATTTTGGGAACGAATGGCAGCAGCTAGTGGCGGTGGTAAACCAATGGAATTATTAAGTACTCATCCAAGTGATGCCACTCGTATAGCGGATTTAAAAGCATTTATGCCAGAAGCATTGAAATACTATACGCCAGGAAAATAAAATACTATAAACTTTAATTTAAAACTCATCTGATAAAAGTGGATGAGTTTTTTTTATGTAGTTAAAAGCATTAATTTTGGATTAAATGACACCCGAAGAAAACACACTATGGTTAAAGCTCGCATCATTAAATTTAGATGATGATAATGCTTCTTTTAAATTTTCTCATAGACTAGCTAGAGAAAATGGATGGACTATATCCTATTCAAAACAAGTAATAGAAGAATATAAAAAATTTATCTTTTTATGCACTATTACAAATACAGGTGTTACCCCATCAGATCAAGTTGATCAAGCTTGGCATTTACATTTGACTTATACAAAATCTTATTGGAAAGATCTTTGTGAAAATATTTTAAATAAGGAGATTCATCATAACCCTACAAAAGGCGGAAAATCAGAAGGAGAAAAATTCAACGATTTTTACACTGATACGATTAAACTCTATAAAGAAAAATTCAAAAAAGAGCCACCAATATCTATATGGCCCAATAATAAAAAACGTTTTAGTGATATAAACTTCCAACGAATAAATCTTAAAAATTATTGGCTGGTAAAAAGGCCTAAGATTGGTGTCAAAAACTTAATTTTAATTAGTATTATTTTAATTGGCATATTTTCAATTCAGGCTTCATCTAGCGACAATACTGGACTTTTTATAGTATTGATAGTTTTAGTTGGAATTATAGTATATAACATTTTTAATAACAAAAACGGTGGAAATAATTCTGGAAACGGTTGCTCAGGTGGTGGTTGCGGAAGTTCTGGAGGGCACTCAGGATGTTCTTCAAGCGGATGCTCTGGATGCGGCGGGTGTGGTGGTGGTGATTAACCTATCTCAACATCGCACCGCGTTTCACTAAGTAAGTTTGTAAAACCACATCAAAGCCTTGATTAATATCAGCTTCTACAAAATCAATTTTGTATTGTCCACATTTGAGTTTAATGGCTTCGGTGTATTCATGTATTTTTTTCAAATACATTTCTTTTACTTCCTTAGGATTTAATTTTATTTCTTGCTTGGTTTCAATATCAATAAAATGATGCGGACGATTTTCAAATTCAAAATCTAATTCTTGTTTTTTATCCGCCACATGAAATAATACCACATCGTGTTTTTTGTATTTCAAATGCTGTAAGGCTGCAAAAATAGATTCTAAGTTCGATTGATCTTCGAACATATCACTAAAAATAACAACCAAAGAACGCTTATGAACTATTTCAGCTACTTGATCTAAAGCCTTTGCAGATTCTGTAGTGGAAGCCTCTTCGTAAACAGTTTTATTCAATAGCTCTTCTAACTCATGGTACATTAATTTTTGTTGAGTAGGATTACTTTTAGCTGGATAATGTTTATGAATTTCTTTATCAAAAAAAGTAATACCAATGGCATCACGTTGATTTTTCAATAATTGGATCATCGCTGCAGCAGCATATACCGAAAACGATAATTTATTCATCGCTCCCTCCTTTTTATCCAAAGGAAACAACATGGAGTTAGAGGTATCAATGATTATTTGGCAACGTAAATTCGTTTCTTCTTCGTAACGTTTAATGAAGAGCTTATCAGTTTTACCAAACAATTTCCAATCAATATGCTTAGTACTTTCTCCTTTATTATAAATACGATGTTCTGCAAACTCTACCGAAAATCCATGAAACGGACTTTTATGTAAACCTGTAATAAAACCTTCTACCACTTGTTTAGCAAGTAGTTCTAGTTTTGAGAATGGCTCTATGAGTTCGCGGTTAATCATTGATATAAAAATACGATTTAATTAGGGTTTATTCAAATAGCTGTTTTTCATTTATAATTGTCACTTCGAGTAGAAATGCTTGCTCTTTGCATTTCGTATCGAGAAGTTCTTTCTATATCAGTTCTCGATACTGAAAAATGAAAGGAACCACATTTTTCAACTCGAACTGACAATACTTTTTGCAACAAAAAAACCCCCGAGTAAACTCGAGGG
>Ga0208628_1000286_pt1 | contig 28640 bp, 13 predicted proteins | sample LakWasMet16_LOW5_2_FD_183864 | JGI IMG/M metagenome (GOLD analysis project Ga0208628, IMG submission 183864) | Freshwater sediment methanotrophic microbial communities from Lake Washington under simulated oxygen tension - Sediment Metagenome... | ecosystem: Environmental > Aquatic > Freshwater >... | reverse complement strand
GCCGCTGATCGGCTGCGGCCCGTCGCTGCGATCGGGGCCCGTGGGGACCTTCAGCGAGGCCGAGGCCGCCGCGCTCGTGGCGGGGCTTCGGCGCTCCCTCGACGCCACCACGAACCTGCGGGTGGCGAGCCGCCTCGTGCCCGACTCGGGCCTGGCCGAGGAGCCGGGCCTGCGCGGTCGGCTGGACTTCGCCGACGCGCTCGCGGACAAGGCCGTGCACGCGCTGCTCATCGCCGACGTGGGCGGCCGCTTCCGCAGCAACCTGGCCGACCCCGAGCGCGTCGCGCCGTACCTCGCGGAATTCGCGCCGCTCCTCGACGACGCGGTGACCGAGCACACCGCGCTCCTCGCGCGGGCGCCGGTGCGACAGAAGCGCCTGGTGAGCGAGCGCATCCGGCGCGACCCCGGGCTGCCCATGCGCCTCGGCGAGGAGCTCGACACGCACGCCCGCTCGCTGGGCGTGTCCGCCGACGGGCGCGGCAAGATGCGCAGGATCCTCGCGGAGGTGAGCGCGCGGTCGCGGGTCCAGTCGTTCGGGGTGGTGGTGGACGACTACGTCGACAAGGTGCAGCGCGTCGCCGCCCGCTGCGGCCAGGACGTGGCCTTCGCGCGGGCCCTCGCGACGAGCGCCTCGGCCGAGGCGCTGTGGGCGATCGCACCGTCGGCCCCGGCCGCCACGGCGCCCGCCGCGAGCACCTCGCCGCCGTGGGGCTCGCAGGCCACGGACCCGGAGGCGCCGCGGGTCGTGGACGCTGGCGTTCGCGGTGGCAGCCGAACCATTCGCACCGGTCTCTGGACCGGCGGAATCGGTCTGGCCACCTTCGGCCTGGGCGCAGGGATCGCGGCTGCCGGCGGCGGCATCGGCTCCGGCATCGGCGTCGTGGGCCTGCTCGTGGCGACGCTCGGCGCGGTGACCGTGCTGGTGAGCCTCATCATGCTCCTGGCCGGCGCGATCCAGAGCGCGGTGGAGTGAGCCCGGGGTGCGGGCCTCGGCAGCCATCACGGGGCTCGGGGCGGTCTCGGCCCTCGGCCGCGGCGTTGCGGCGATGCGCGAGGCCTTGCGGGCGGGGCGAGACGGCATCGCGCCGCTGACCCGCTTCGACGCGGCGCCCTTCGGGGGCAGGGCCTTCGCGGCGCTGGTCCCCGGCGCGGAGGGACCCGACCGCTGGCTCGCCTACGCCCGAGAGGCGGCGCGAGAGGCCTTCGACATGGCCGGCCTCGCGAGCGCGGGCATCGCCCCCGGGAGGGTCGCGGTGGTGATGGGCACGAGCCTCGGGCGCAGCGGCGTCGTGGCGTCGGCGGCGCACTCGGTGGCGCGGGACCTCGGCGCGCTCGGCCCCGCGATCACGCTCTCCACGGCGTGCGCGTCCTCGGCCAACGCCATCGGGCTCGCGAGGGACCTCCTCGCCCGCGGCGACGCCGACGTGGTGATCGCGGGCGGCGCCGACGAGGTGACCATCGACCTCCTGGCGGGCTTCGCGGCGCTCGGCGTGCTCGCCGAGGGGCCCTGCGCGCCCTTCGGCCCGGTGCTCGGGACGACCCTCGGCGAGGGCGCCGGCTTCCTGGTGCTGCAGCGCGCGGCCGACGCCCGCCGCCCCGCGCTCGGATACGTCTGCGGCTATGGCCTATCCAGCGACGCGTGGCACGAGACCTCGCCCGATCCTCGCGGCGCGGGCGTCGCCCGGGCGCTGCGCTCGGCCCTCGGCGACGCGGGGTGGCGCCCCGAAGAGGTCGACTACCTCAACGCCCACGCCACCGGGACCGCCGCCAACGACGAGGCCGAGTGGCTGGGCGTCCAGGCGGCCTTCGGCGAGCACGCGGAGGGCCTCCCGGTGAGCGCGTCGAAGAGCTTCCTCGGGCACGCCCAGGGCGCCGCGAGCGTGCTGGAGGTCATCGCCACGCTGCTGTGTCTGGAGGACCGCGCGATCCCGCCGTCTCTGCGGGCGAGCACCGGTCGAAAGCGAGGCCCCGCGGACCGGGTTGCGTCCGACCGACCGCGACCCCACGCCGTGCGGCGCTTCATGGCGAGCAGCAGCGCCTTCGCGGGCGCCAACGCCGCCCTCGCGATCGCGCGCGAGCCCGGCGCGGTCACCTCGCGCGAGCGCCCGGTCTTCGTGCTCGGCATCGGCGACCTCACCGGCGCCGTGGCGTCGTCCATCGCCCGCGACGACGGGGCATTTCGCGCGCGCGCCCCCTCCGCCGACCCGCGCACCCTCGACCCGCTCGCAAGGCTGGTGGTGGGCGCGTGTTCGGCGGCCCTCGACGACGCGGGGGTCCGCCTCGCGGGCGCTGCGAGAGACCGCGCGGGCGTCGTCCTCGGCGCGCAGCGCGTGTCGCCCGTGAGCGGAGGTGCGTGGGAGCGGAGCCTCGTCGAGCGCGGGGTGACGCGAGTGAACGCAGGCGCCTTCGCGAGGCTCGTGCTCCACGCCGCGGCGGGCTCTGCCTCGAAGGCCCTGTCGCTGCGCGGGGCGGCGAGCACGATCGCGGGAGGCGCCGTGGCGGGGCTCGCGGCGGTCGCGTACGCCGCCGACCTCGTGGCCTCGCGGGACGACCTCGACCTCGCCGTCGCGGGAGGCGCCCACGAGGATGAGCTGCTTCGTCCCGACCACGAGGGCGCGGCCTTCGTCGCGCTGGGCGTCGAGCGTCGCCCCGGCGCCGCGCGCATCGCGGGCTCCGCCTTCGGGGGCTCCGGAGGATGGGAGGACGCCGCGCGCGCGGCCGCCGCGAGGGCGGGGCTGGGGGTAGAGCAGGTCGAGTGGTTCACCGTGGCGCCCGGCGGGGCGAGGCCGCCGGTCGAGGGCGCGCTGGCGCTGGTGCGGGCGCTGCGGAGTGGGGCGAGGCGCGCGGGCGCGGTCGCCTGGGATGAGGGCGCCTCGTGCGCCGTGGTGATCGTGGAGGACTGAGATGGAAGCCGACCTCGAAGCATGCCTGCGTGAGCGTGAGGCGATCCTCGCGCGGGTCCGGGAGATCCTGATCGAGCGGCTCAAGGTGGACCGCGCGCCCGACGAGATCGACCTCGACGCGCCGCTGTTCGCCACCGGGCTGCTGCTCGACTCGGTCGACGCGGTGGAGCTCACCATCGCCCTCGAGGTGGGGTTCGGCATTCGTCTGAGCGAGGACTCGCTCGGCCCCAACGCCTTCCGCACCGTGCAGTCGCTCGTCGACCTGGTGATCGCCCACGGAGGTCGCGCGTGATCGCCGACGACGAGGTCCGAGCGATCCGCACCGGCGTCGCGCTCTCGGTGGACGAGGGCGTGGTCGCGCTCCGCGTCGCGGGCGAAGACGCCTTCCGCGCCGTCGACCGCGCGCTCCCCACGGACCTGCACCTGCGCGACGGGCAGGCCCGCCAGTCGCTGCTCCTCGACGCCGCGGGGCGGCCGATCGCCGACGTGCTCGTCGCGCGCGACGACGAGGACTACCTCCTGATCGTCGACGGGGTCCCCGCCGAGCGGGCCCTCTCGCACCTGCGAGAGCTCGGCGGCGCCTCGGACGCCCGGGCGCTCGACGTCACGTCCGTGTCCGTGCACGGCCCGTGGGCCTGGGAGCTGATGGCCGAGGTGTTCGAGGCCGGCGTCGCGGCGGTGCCGTACCTCAGCCTGCTGCGCGTCGACGGCGAGCTGTGCGTCCGCGCGGGGCGCACCGGGGAGTTCGGCTACGAGATCCTGTGTCCCCGCGAGCGCGCCGCCGAGCTCGTCGCGCGCCTCGCCGACCGTGGCGCCCGCTACGGGATCGCCCGGGTCTCCCGCGCGGCCCTCACGCACTGCGCCTTCGAGAACTGGTTCTACGACCCCTCCTTCGCGCCGCCCGGGGCGACCGCGGTCGAGCTCCAGCTCCAGTGGCGCCTCTCCTCCCGGAAGGAGTACCTGGGCCGCGAGGCGATCGCGGCGAGGCGGCGCGACGAGGGGCGAGAGCGCATCGCGTGCCTGGTCACCGACGAGCTGCTCCTCACTGGCGACGAGGTCGTGTTCGATGGCGAGCCGATCGGTCGGGTGACCCACGCGGAGCGCTCGCTCACCCGGGGGGACTTCATCGCGCAGGCGCTGCTGGGCGCGCGCTGGGCCCACGGCGGCATCGACCGTTACCGCGTGCGCCGCGGGGGCAGGGAGGTCGCCGCGCGCACGGTGACGCCGCCGCTCGTCGACAACCGCAGCCTGTACGTCGACCCGCGGCGGCACTCCTTCGAGTGCGCCGACGAGGTGAGCTTCCCACCCATCGCGCGGGGCGGACCCGGCGTGGCGGGGGGAGCGTGAGGCTCGCGGGGCGCACCGCCCTGGTCACCGGCGGGGGGCGCGGCCTGGGGCGGGCGATCGCCGTGGAGTGCGCCCGGGAGGGGGCGTGGGTGGCGGTCGGGTACCGGCGTCGGGCCGAGGAGGCGAGGGCGGCGCTCGCCGCGGTGCGAGACGCGGGCGGCGACGGCGAGCTGTGCGCCTTTGACGTGCGAGAGGCGGCCGAGGTGGAGCGGGCGGTGGCGGCGCTGCTCGCGTCGCGCGGCAGGATCGACGCCGTGGTGAACTGCGCGGGCGTCGCGCGGGACAACCTCTTCGCTCGCATGACCCTCGAGGAGTGGGACGACGTGATGCGCACCAACCTCCACGGCTGCGTGCACGTCACGCGGGCGGTCGTGCGCTCGATGATGGCCACCGGGGGAGGGGCCGTGGTCAACGTGGCCTCGGTCGCGGGGATGCGAGCGAGCCCGGGGCAGGCCAACTACGCGGCGTCGAAGGGGGCGGTGCTGGCCCTCACCGCCACGCTGGCGGCGGAGCTCGGGCCGTCGCGGGTGCGCGTCAACGCGCTGGTCCCGGGGCTCATCGCGGCGGGCATGGTCGCCCGGGTGGACCCGCGCGAGATCGAGCGCCGCAGGGAGCGCATCCCCCTCGGGCGCCTCGGCGAGGCGAGCGAGGTGGGGCGGGCGGCGGTGTTCCTGCTGTCGGACGACGCCAGCTACGTGACGGGCCAGTCGCTCGTGGTCGACGGGGGGCTGTCGCTGTGAGCGAGCTCAAGCTCCGGCTCGGGGCCGACGTGGTGCAGGCGCTCCTCCCGCACCGGGCGCCGCTGCTGCTGGTCGACCGCGTCGAGTCGATCACCCAGGGCGCCGAGCCGTCGCTCCGCGCGGGGCGGGCCATCTCCGTGAACGAGCCCGTGTTCCAGGGGCACTTCCCCGGCTTGAGCCTCTGGCCGGGGATCTACACCATCGAAGGCATGGGGCAGTCCTGCCAGCTACTCCAGACCCTGCTCGCGGTGATCGAGGGCTTCGAGCGCGCGGGCCAGACGGCCGCGACCGTCGCCGACGTGCTGCGCGCCATGGACCCGCGCGCCCGGCTGCGCGGCGTGGCGGCGTCGCCCTTCGAGCCCGCGCTGCGCGAGCGCCTCGCGGCCGACGCGAGGGTGGCCGTGAGCGCGGCGGTCGACGTGCGCCTGCTCGACCCGGTCTTCGCGGGCGACGTCGTGGAGTACGAGGTGCGACGGACGCTGGTGCGCGACAACATCCGCCGCTTCGAGGTCCAGGCCTCGGTCGACCGTCGGCCGGTGGCGCGAGGCACGCTCACCGCGGCCATCCTGGGGCCGCCGGCGCATGCGCCTTGACGCGCTCGCGGCCTGCGCGGCCTGGGCGCTCGCCGGGTGCGGGCCGAGGCTGCTCTGGCACGGGCGCAGCGCCGATCGCAGGGTGCGCGTCGAGGTCGTCGAGCGCGACCACGCCCAGTCCGTGGTGGTCGACGGCGTGGCGCAGCCGCGCTTCGACGCGGTGGGGTACGCGTCCCTCGTGGCGAGCGACGACGGCCGCGTGGTGGCGTACCCGGCCCTGCGCGCGGGGCGCTGGCACGTCGCGGTCAACGGCGTCGCGGGCCCGGCCTTCGACGGCGTCGGCGAGGTGGCGCTCAGCCCCGATGGGAGCCGCGTCGCGTACGCGGCGCTCCGCGGCGGCCGCTGGCGCGTGGCGCACGACGGCCGGGAGGACGCGCCCTTCGCGTCGATCATCGCCCGGACGCTGCGCTGGACGGCGGGCGCTCGACACCTCGTCTACGTCGCGCGCGACGGACGAGGCGACCGCTCGGTGGTGGTCGACGGCGTCCCTGGGCCCGCCGCGAGCTCGGTGCGCGCGCTCCGCGTCGGCGACAAAGGGGCGCTCGTGGCCTACGTGGCCCGCCTCGGCGGGGCCGACCACGTCGTGGTCGACGGGCGCGTCGGTCCGGCCTGCCGGCGGGTCACCGATCTCTCCGTGGCCGAGGCGTCACCGCACGTCGTCTACGTGGCCGAGCGCGAGGGGTTCACGGAGGTGGTGCGCGACGACGCGGTGGTCGCGGGCGCCGCCGGGGACTTCGCGGCGCCGCGGATCAGCGCCGACGGCGAGCACACCGCGTGTCTCCACGTCGACGACCACGCGGTCGACGTGATGCTCGACGGGCGCACCGTCGCCCGCCACGACGACGTCGAGGACGGGACCTTCACGCTCACCCGCGACGGGTCGCACGTGATCTATGTGGCCGTCGCGCGCGGGCGTCGCCGGGTCTTCCGCGACGCCGATGGGGGCCCCGGCTTCGAGGCGCTGCCGGGGTTCACGGCGCTCCCCTCGGGTCGGTGGGCGTACCTCGGTCGGCGAGGCGACGCGCTCCACGTCTACGTCGACGGCCGACACGTCCGCACCGAGCGGGGGTGGGTCGGCGCGCTCGCGCTGCCCGACGCGGGGACGCGCTACGCCTACTTCGCCGCGCGAGGCGATCGCGCCGCCGTGGTCGACGACCGGGGCGAGCGGGTCGTCGGGGTCCCCATCAACGACTCGCTGACCTTCGACGCGCTGGGGCGCCGCTGGGGCTGCCTCGCGGGCGATCGGGAGACGCGGCGCGTCCGCTTCGTGCTGGAGGGCGTCGCGGTGCGAGCCTTCGACTGGGACGAGGTCGGGTCGATGATCCTGCGCGGCGGCGACGCCCTCGACGAGGGGGCCGCCCGGCGCCTCGTGCGCGCCGAGCTGGCGCGGTGAGCGCTATCCGCTCTCGCCGACGTCTACTCCCGGGTGGAGTTCCCGGTCGCGCTCGATCACCCTTCGTCGCGCGGCCTCGTCGAGGCTGCCCCAGATCTCTTCATGGAGGACGCGAGCCCGCTCGCTGACCGGGTCCGACCGGCGCGCGGCGACGCGGCTCCACAGCGCCGCGCCCTCGCGGTCCACCGGGCCGCCCTCACCCATGGCCAGCTGCTTCGCCATCACGAACTGGCAGCGGGGCACTCCTCCCCCGGAGCCCAGGTCCATGCCCAGCTCTGCGAAGCGCCGCGCCTTCACGGGGTCGCGCCCGATGGGATGCCCCGCGAACTCGCCCTCGTCGAACATCTCGGCGGCGATCGCGACGGCCCCCGATGCGCCTCCCTCCGCGGCGAGCTCCCACCCGCGCGCCGCCCGCGCGAGATCGACCGGAGCGCCCCTGGCTCCGCTGCTCAGGTGGCGGGCGACGTCGATCCATGCGTCGGTGCGACCGAGCTCGATCGCGCGCAGATACCAGCGCTCGGCGTCCTTCCAGGTCTTCGCGAGGTGGCCCAGTCGGAGGGCCGCGAGGCCGAAGCCACCGGCCGCGGATCGCTCGTAGAGCGCGGTCGCTTCCTTCTTCGACTTCTTCTCGATCCGGAGCCCGAGCTCGAAGGCGCAGCGAGCGTCTCCCCGCTCGGCGCCGCGCTGCCAGTGCGAGAGCGCGAGGGCCCGTCCGCCCGGCGCGTCTCCGGAGTCGACGAGTCGACCGAGGAGCCAGGTCGCCCAGGTGTCCCCTCGCTCGTCGGCGCTCCCGAGCCACGGCAGCAGGGTCGGAAGCTCGTGGGGCGCGAGGCTCGGCGTGTCGGAGTCGCCGAGGTCCGAGAGGAGGCGCGCCACCCGGTCGGAGAGAGGAGCCTGGGCGGCGCGGGCGCGGGCGCTCTCGCTCTCGATCATGTCCTCGGGCGTCGCGCTGGCGCGGCACCGTATGGCGAACGCGACGTCCTCCCACGCATCCTCCCGACCGAGCGCCACCGCGCGTCGGAGCCACCGCTCGGCCTCGGCCCTGAGGGCCTCGATCCCATCGCCTCGGAGACGCCACGTCTCGGAGAACGAGAGCTGAAGGGCGATCAGCCCCCGTCGGCGGGCCGCGGGCGCAGAGCCGGCGTCGGCCGCCAGCTCATAGAGACGGATGGCCTCTCCGCGGTCGCGAGCGAGCTCCGCGCGATGTCCGAGCTCGAAGGCGCGGTCGGCGCTGAGCTGCGCCGCGACAGGATCATTCATGAGCAGCCGTTCGTTGGTGGACCCCGTCGGACGACGGCTTCATAGCGCAGATGTCGCGATCGATCAGAACGACTGGCAGATGCCGCTCGCGCAGGTGTTGCTGCAGCACTGGTTGGTCCTGGTGCAGGGCTGGAAGGCCCGGAGGCACATGGCGATGCGGCAGGTGCCCTGGGCGCACACGCCGGAGCAGCAGTGGGAGCCCTGGGTGCAGGGGCCGTCGAGGGGGCTGCACGTGGTGTCGCAGCGTCCGCCGAGGCAGCGCTGGTTGCAGCAGTCGATGTTGGTGGTGCAGACGCCGCCGGGGTTTTCGCAGGTGCGCTCGCAGCGCGAGGAGAAGCTGCAGCGGTTGCCCGCGCAGCACCAGGAGGTGCTCAGGCAGAACACCCCGGTGCCCGCGCAGGAGACCTGTCGGCAGATGCCCGCGGAGCAGCTACGGGAGCAGCACTCGCCGTCCGTGGCGCAGGTGGCGCCCTCGGGCGAGCAGGTCGTGGCGGTGCGGCAGACGCCGCTGGAGCACATCAGCCCGTCGCAGCAGCCAGCGCCGCAGGCCTGTCCCAGCACCGAGCAGGTGGCCGCGGCCTGGCAGGTTCCGCTGGTGCACGTCAGCCCGTCGCAGCAGCCGGCGCCGCAGGGCTGTCCCCGAGGCGAGCACAGGGTGGGTGCCCGGCAGGTGCCCGCGCTGCACGTCAGCCCGTCGCAGCACCCGCTCCCGCAGGGCTGACCGTCGGCGCTGCAGGTCGTGGCGGCCTGGCAGGTTCCGCCGGTGCAGCGAGAGCCGGTGCAGCACTCGCCGTCGTACACGCAGCGGCTCCCGCTCGGGCGACAGACGCAGGTTCCGCCGGTGCAGAGCATGTAGCCGCAGCACTGGAGGGAGCTGGTGCAGGCGCGGCCCCCGGCGCTGCAGCAGATGCGGCTGGTCGGCGCGGGCTGACAGTCGAGGCCAGGACAGCAGGAGCCATCGTCCACACAGGCCGAGCGCACCGCCAGGCAGGCGGGCACGTCGGGGAGAACGGGCACGTCGGGGAGAACGGGCACGTCGGGGAGAACGGGCACGTCGGGGCGGTCGACGGGCGCGACGACGTCGATGGGCGCGACGACATCGGTGGGTGCGACGACGTCGATGGGCGCGACGACATCGGTGGGCGCGACGACGTCGGTGGGCGCGACGACATCGGTGGGCGCGACGACGTCGGGGAGGGCGGGCGCGTCGGGTGAGGCGTCGTGGGCGGTGGCTCCATCGAGCTCCGAGGAGGCGTCCGAGGAGCTCGCGTCACCGCTCAGGGGAGGGAGCGAGCCCGTCGCGGTCGGAGAGCACGCGGCGAAGCACAGGAGGAGCGGGAGGAGACCCACGGGAAGGCGGCGCATCGCGTGTCGATACAGCCACCCGCGGCGGGCCGCAATTCCGGGGCGATGCTGGAGCGACTCACGGATGCGCGGTGCCTCGGCGCGCCACCGAAAGCCCGTGCGCTCGTGGCCGCGGGTCATGCCGGGGGTTAGACTGTTCGATCGTGCGCGGTGTCGCGCGCAGACATAGGAGAGGGGCGCTACGGGGGACGGAGCTGGCCAATGACCTCCACGACGAGCGAGAGCGTTCAGGGCGCGCCGGTCGACCTCATCGGAGGCCACTACCGGGTGGTTCGAACGCTCGGCAAGGGCGGCATGGGCACCGTCTACGAAGCCGAGAACACCTGGACCAAGCGCCACGTCGCCGTGAAGGTCATGCGCCCCGAGGTGGCCCGCGACGGCGAGCTCGCGTCCCGCTTCATGCAGGAGGCCAGGGCGACCGCCCGGCTCGCCCACCCCAACATCATCGACGTGCTCGACATGGGGCAGGACAAGGAGCTCGGCGCCCTCTACATCGTCGAGGAGTTTCTCTCCGGGCACGACCTGCGCGTGCACATGAACGTCGTCGGCAAGATCGCCCCGCGCGAGGCGCTGGAGATCATCCTGCCCGTGATGGAGGCGCTCACCGAGGCGCACGCCCACGGGATCGTCCACCGCGACCTCAAGCCCGACAACATCTTCCTCGCCGAGACCTCGCGAGGGATCGTTCCGACGCTGATCGACTTCGGCGTCGCCAAGATCGCCCCCAGCGAGTCGGGCGAGGCCTCCCTCAAGACCAGGGCGGGCATGCTGATGGGGACGCCCTCGTACATGTCCCCGGAGCAGGGACGGGGCGAGGCGACGCTCGACGGGCGCGCCGACGTCTGGTCCCTCGGCGTGGTGCTCTACGAGATGCTCTCCGGCACCCGGCCCCACGACGCGCTCACCCCCGTCGGGCTCATCGCCCAGATCATCTACCAGGACCCAAAGCCCCTCGCCGAGGTCGCGCCCGAGCTGCCGGCGGGGCTCTCGGACGCCGTCATGGGCGCGCTGCAGCGCGACATCACCAGGCGCTACCCCACGATGCAGGCCTTCCACGACGCGCTGAAGTCCTGTGACCTCGACCGCGGCGCCGTGAGCTCCGCGCCTCGAATCGAGTCGCCGGAGGAGAGCGCCGTGGTGCTCCCCACCCATCGGAGCTGGCGCTCGGCGTGGCTCGCGCTCATCGCGGCGCTGGGCCTCGGGGGCGCCCTGCTGCTGGCGACCCTGATGCGCGGCGGAGAGCCTCGGGACGATCCACCCTCGCGCCCCGCGGCGACGGCCACGGCGCTCCCCCGGGCGCCGATCGCGCCGCCCCCGGTGGCCCCGCAGCCGGTGGTCCCGGTGAGGGTGAGCGCCGCGCCGACTGCTCCCCATCCAGCGCCGCCTCCCGCTGCGGTGGTGACCACGAGGAGGGCTCCTCCACGAGCAGCCAGAGCCCGTCCGGCGAGCGCCGTGACGGTCGAGGCGCCCCCACCGCTGGCGAGCGAAGTGACCACCGGGGTCCCGGTGATCGAGTGAGGTGATGCATGTACCCACGAGTGCGCCGAGCAGCTCTTCTCCTCGCGGTAGCGCTCGCCCTCCACGAGGGCGTCGCGGCGGCGCAGACCTCGTGTGACGACGAGGCCGTGCGAGCAGGGAATGAGCTGCGCCGATCGGGCAACGACGACGCGGCGCTCGCGGAGTTTCGCCGCGCATGGGAGGCTTGTCACACCCCGCGGTCGAGGGCGCAGATGGCCCTCGCGGAGGCCGCGCTGGGCCGCTGGATCGAGGCCGACGAGCACTTCGGAGAGACGCTCGCCAGCGGCGGAGACCCGTGGATCGAGCGCAACCGGAGAAGCCTCGAGGCGGTCCGGGCGCAGGTGGCGGAGCACATCGGATACCTGGAGCCGCGCGGCGGAGTCCCAGGGGCGGAGGTGCTGATCGACGGCCGCCCCGCAGGCACGATGCCGCTGAGCGGTCCGCTGCGGGCCGTGGCAGGGACGGCGTCGGTGACGGTGCGGGCGCCGGGCTACCTGCCGATCACGCGCTCGACGGTGATCACCGCGGGGCAGCTGGTGAGGGAGAGCTTCGAGATGGTCCGAGAGCCCGAGGTGGCGCCGCCTGCACCGCCGCCTGCTCCGCCGCCGCCGGTCGTCCGCAGCGAGCCTCCGCCGCCGCCCCCAGCGCCGACGCAGTCGCCGCCACCTGCGCCGATCGCGGCCCCGGCGAGACCGGCCGTCGAGGTATTCCGCGCTCCGGAGGTCCGCGCCCCGAGCGACTCGACCGGGAGCCTGCAGCGGAGCCTCGGCTGGGTCGCGGCAGGCGGCGCGCTGCTCGCCATCGGAGGCGGCGTGTGGGCGCTGGCGGCCCGAGAGAGCGCCCTCCAGGACCACAACAACCCCGCGCTCGCCTGCACCGTGAACGACCAACGGACGGTCTGCTACGAGCCGCTCGACACCGCCGACGGCCTGCAGACGCTGGCCATCGCGGGCTTCGTGGGAGGAGGGGCGCTCGCGGTGACGTCGCTGGTGTTGTTCCTGACGGCGCCGAGCAGCCCGAGGCCGACGTCCTCGGCGGGCCTCGGCTGCGGGAGGGGCCCCGGTACGGTGGGCCTCACGTGCTCGCTGGCCTTCTGAACGCGCTCTCCGGGCCGACGCCCGCTCCTCGAAGGGAGGGCTCATGTCGACAACGCTTGAATGGAACCCACGGAGCTCGGCCCTCGCGCTGATGCTCGCGACGGCCTGCGCCTCCGCCAGCTGCTCGTCGCCGACCTTCGCCGACGCAGGCACAGACGAGCCCGTCGTCGTCGACCACCCGGATCCCAAGGGGCCGCTCGACTCGGGTCCCCGCCAGGACGCCTCGATGGCGTGCCCGACGGGGCAGGCGCGCTGCGGCCCGGCCTGCGTCGACCTCTCGAGCGACACCCGCCACTGCGGCGTCTGCGGCCGCGTCTGCCCGGCGGGCGTCGCGTGTCGGGCGGGCGCGTGCCCTCCCTCCAACGACGACCGCGCCTCGGCGACGCCGATCGCGCTGACGGCCGCCGAGCTGGTGCTCTCCGGCAGCACCGACGGCGCCACCTTCGACGGACCGACGGGCTGCGTGAGCGGGGCGCCCAACGTCTGGTACGCCCTCACGCTCGCCCAGCGCGCGGTCGTGTACGCCGACACCGCCGGGTCGACCTACAACACGAAGATCTACCTCGTCGACGCCGACGGGGCGGTGGTGTCGGACGCCTGCAACGACGACTCGGGCTGCACCACCGGGGGCTTCACCAGCGAGCTCCAGTCGCGCTTCGCGAGGGTGCTCGCCGCGGGCTCCTATGCGATCGCGGTGGCGGGCTCCCAGGCCACCGACCGGGGCGCGTTCACGCTGCGGGTGCAGGGCATCCCGACCAGCTACGGGAGCTTCTTCTACGAGGCCCCCATCGCCGGATCGATGACCGTGAGCGACAGGCTCGTGGGCACCTCGGCCCGCGCTCCGCTCTGCGAGCGGGGCGACTCGGGCGAGGACGTCCGCTGGTTCGCGAGCTGCGGCGGCGCGTCGAGCTCGCTCTTCAGCGTGTGCCGCTCCGACGGAGGCTCCTTCGTGCGCGCCATCGGATCGGCCCTCTACGACCCCGTGCTCTACGTCTACAGCGGGCTCACCGGCGCTCAGGTGCAGTGCAACGACGACGGAGGCGAGGCCTACAACTGTCGGGGCACCGGCGGAGACACGCAGAACTACGGCTCCCGCATCAGCGCGCCGATGCCCCGCGGGCTCAGCGCGCTGGTGGTCGACGAGCGCCTCACCCGCAACGGGATGAACTACACGCTCCGCTACGAGCTGCGCTGAGGCACCCCCCCGACGGCCCGGCTGAATCACGACGAGCGGAAGACGGGAAATCCTCCGGATGGCCCGCCGTGCTGTGGCGCCAGGGTGGCGGCTGCGAGGGCGTCGTCGTGGGTTCGTGCGTCACCCCGACGTCGCGGTGTGTAACGCGCGATGCGACGACGGGAGCACGCACCCGCGCAGACTTGGACGCGCGTTGCTCTTCCCCTCCGGATTCTCTACTCACGCGGCCGTTCGCGGGCTGACGGCGCTCCTCCACGAGCGTCGTCGTGACGCCGTGAGAGGAGCCACCGATGACGACGCAGGACCCCACCGCCGTGACGCCCACGCGCACGACGCTCCGCCCCGACGCGCAGGAGCCGAGGCACTTCGCGGCCCAGGCCTCGCAGCCTCCGCTCTTCGGCGCGGCCCGGGTCGGTGAGGCCCGCGTCGCGGTGGTGTTCGGCGGCCAGGGCGGGCAGTGGCTCGATGGGCTGAGGGAGTTACACCACGCGCACGCGGCGGTGCGTACGCTCGTCGGCGCCGCGACCGAGCGGCTGCGCGCCTCCGCCTCCGACCCTCGGCTGAGCGCGCTCGCCACGCCCTCGCGCGGCTTCGACCTCGCCCGCTGGGTCGAGCACCCCGAGTCCGCGCCTCCTCCCGAGGTGCTCTCCAGCTCGCTCATCTCCCAGTCGGGGATCTTCCTCACCTCCGTCGCCCGCCTCCTCGCCATGGGCGAGCGCGGCTTCGACCTCGACGCCCTCGCCTCGCTCTCGACCGCCGCCACGGGCCACTCCCAGGGCGTCATGGCCGCGCTCCTCTTCGCCGAGGGCCACGGCTTCCAGGGCCTCGTGCGCCGCGCCTCGGAGATCGCCAGCTACTTCTTCTGGCAGGGCTACCGGATGCAGGAGTCCTTCGTGCTCCCGACGGTGCAGCCCGCGGTGCGCGCCGCCGCCGCCCAGGCAGGCATCGGCGAGCCCTCGCCCATGGCCGCGGTGGCGGGCCTCACCGACGCGCTCCTCGCCGAGGCGCTCGCGAAGTTTCACGCGGCCAACCCGCAGCTCCCGCCCATCGATGTCTCGCTCGACAACGGCTACGTGCGCAAGGTGCTCTCCGGGCCTCCCGCCTCGCTGGTGGCCTTCGCCCGGGCGCTCGCGGCCTTCCGCGTCGCCGAGGCGCAGGCCTTCGCCAGGGGCCGCCTCGGTCGCCGGCCGCTCGACTTCACCTGGGAGTTCGTCGACGCCTCGGCGCCCTTCCACTCCCGCTACATGGAGCACGGCCGCCGCGCGCTGCCGCACGACCTCGCCAGGGAGGGCATCCGCTTCGCCCCCGCGGCGCTGCGCCTCCCGGTGCTGGGCAACGACGGCTCCGACCTCCGCCTGAGCCCCGACGACGCGGCGCTGCTCTCCTCGCTGCTCCGGATGCAGCACGTCGAGCCGGTGCGCTGGGGCGCCGTCTGCGCCGCGCTGCGGGCGAGCCACCGGGACGGCGTCACCCACGTGCTCGATTATGGTCCTGGCGACGCGGTGGCGAGGCTCACCGGGCTCAACTGCCGGGGCTACGGGGTGCACGTCTTCCCGCTCGCCACCGAGGCCGGCCGACGAGACGCCGCGGCGCCCAGGGAGCAGCTCGCCCGAGGCGCGGACTACCGGCGCTACGCCCCGACGCTCCGGCGCACCCCGACCGGCGAGGTGTCGCTCGACAACGCCTTCCGCCGCGCCACGGGGAGGCCGCCGGTCTTCCTGCCGGGCATGACCCCCACCACGGTGGAGGCGCCCATCGTGGCCGCGGCGGCCAACGCGGGCTTCGTCAGCGAGCTCGCGGGCGGAGGCCAGGTCACCGAGCGCCACTTCCGGCTGCGCGCGAAGGAGCTCTCCCGGCTGCTGGAGCCCGGAGCGGCCTACGTGGTCAACCTGCTGCACCTCGACCCCTACCTCTGGAGCCTTCACTGGAAGGGCGAGGGGCTCGTGCGGAAGCTGCGCGCCGAGGGCGCGGCCATCGAGGGGGTGACGGTCTCCGCGGGCGTTCCGGAGGTGGCCGAGGCGAAGGAGCTCATCGAGGCGTGCCGGGCGCTGGGCATCGGGCTCGTGTCCTTCAAGCCGGGGACGGCGAAGCAGATCAAGGCGGTGCTGGAGATCGCGCGGCACTGCCCCGACGCCACCATCGGCATGCAGGTCGAGGGCGGCAAGGCCGGCGGCCACCACTCCTGGGAGGACCTCCGCGACCTGGTGCGCGCCAGCTACCACCAGGTGCGAGAGCTGCCCAACGTGGTGCTGAGCGTGGGCGGCGGCATCCGCAACGAGGGCGACGCGTGGCAGTGGCTCAGCGGCCAGTGGAGCGAGCGCCTCGGGCTCGCGCCGATGCCCGTCGACGCGGTGTTTCTCGGGACGCTGACGATGGCCGCGAAGGAGGCCATGACTTCGCCGCAGGTGAAGGCCCTCCTCGCGAAGACGCGAGGCACCGACGAGTGGGTCGCCCAGGGCGCCTCCAAGGGCGGCATGACCAGCGGCAAGAGCCAGCTCGACGCGGACATCCACTACGTCGACAACACCGCCGCGCGCGTGGGCCGGATGCTCGACGACGTGGCGGGCAACGAGGCCGCGGCGCTGGCCCGCAAGGCCGAGATCGTGGCCGCGCTCTCCGGGACCGCCAAGCCGTACTTCGGCGACCTCACGGAGATGTCCCCCGCCGCGGTGCTGCGGCGCATGGTGGCCCTCATGGCCATCGGCCGCTCGACGGACTACGACGACGGCCGCTGGCCCGACCCGTCGTACCGGCAGCGCGTGCAGGACATGGCCCTTCGCCTGGAGGAGCGGCTCGCCACCCGAGAGGGCCCGTCGGTGCTGCGCTCGCCCTCCGACCTCGACGACCCGGAGGCCTTCGTGGCCCGCTTCGTCGAGGCCTGGCCCGAGGCCGAGCGGGCGACGCTCACCCGCTCCGACGCGGACTACTTCGTCCAGCGGGTGTGCGCCCGCCCGGGCAAGCCGGTGAACTTCGTTCCTGCGATCGATGGCGACGTGAGGCGCTGGTACAAGTCCGACGCGCTCTGGCAGAGCCACGACGACCGCTACGACGCCGACCAGGTGCTGATCATCCCCGGCCCCGAGGCGGTGCAGGACATCGCCCGGGTCGACGAGCCCGTCGGGGAGATGCTGGGCCGCTTCGTGGCCTACGGCGTGGCGCAGCTCGAGGCCGCGGGACAGCGACCGAGAGACGCCCGCGACGCCATCGACGCCGCTGGGCTCGCTCGCGCCGCCGCCGCGCTGGGACTCTCTCTGGAACTCCGAGGCGACGTGGTCGTGGCCGCGGCGCCGACGAGCAGCTCCCGGAGGGCTACGCCCGGGGACGCCCGCCCCGCCGAGCTGGCGGCCTGGCTCGAGGCCCTCGACCCGGTGGTGCTCGCCCCCCTCGCGGCCGCGAGCGGCGTGCTGAGAGACCGCTCGCTGGCGCTCAACCCCCTCGGCAGGATGCTACGCGTCGAGCCCGGCGACCGATGGACCGCCACCCGCGACGCCTCGCAGCGCCTCGCCTCGCTCTCCGTGCGCCGCGCCTCGGGCCACGGCATCGAGCTCAGCCTCTCCCGCGAGGGCGCCATGGGCCGCTGCGACGTGGAGCTTGTCCACGCGCTCCCCGCCGACCGGGCGGGCCATGTGAGGGAGGTGCGCGTCGCCCTCTCCTATGAGCGCGACCTCGGGCACGAGGGGCGCTTTCCCCGCGACGTGACGCCCTCCCGGGACTCCGGCCTCGGGGACTTCTACCGCGCGGCGATGGTGGGCGAGGCGGAGCCCGTGCGCGCAGGCGACGCGGTGCGCTCGACCTTCACCGTCGACCGGGACTTCGTGCGCGAGTACGCGCTCGCCTCGGGAGACGCCTCCATCGCCTACGTGGGCGGGCGAGGCGCGGCCGACACCATGCCCCTCAACGCGGCCTTCTCCGCGGCCTTCGGGGCGATCTTCCGCGCCACCTTCGTCCCCGGCGTGGCGTGGGACCCGTCCCGCCTGGTGCACCTCGACAACAGCGTCCGCTGCGAGGGCCCGGTGCTGCACGAGGGCGAGGTGGTCGACGTGACCGCCCGGCTCGTGGCCTGGGAGCCCTCCCGGGGAGGCGCCCGGGTGCGCACCGAGGCCGCCCTCCGCGTGGGCGACAGCGCGCGCGCCACCATCGCCAGCACCTTCTTCGTGCAGGGCCACGACGGGGCGTACCGCTTCCGCTCGGAGACGATGCACCACGCGCTCCCATCGGGCGACGCGGCGCTCCTCGACCTGCTCTCGGAGAAGCCCTGGATCACCCTCGACAACGGGGCCGCGCTCGACGCCCGCCACGCCCACGAGGTCACGCTCTCGCTGCGCACGGAGACCGTCGGAGGCGCCGTGCTCGCCACCGTCGAGGGCCAGCTCCGAGACCCGTCGGGGCGCCGCGTGGCCTCGGTGCGCCATGAGCAGCCCGGGGTCGATGCGTCCGAGGCCGAGCCCGCGCGCTGGTTCGCGGCCTTCGCTCCCATCCCCGACGCCACCGTCACCCTGGCGCAGCCGTCGCCCGCCCACGTCGAGCGCGCCTTCGCCCCGTGGGACCTCGCGGAGTTCGCCCGCGCCTCCCGCGACGCCAACCCCCTTCACCGCGACGCCCACGTCGCCGCGCTGGCGGGCTTCGATCGCCCCATCGTGCACGGGCAGTGGACCGCCGCGCGCGCCGTGGCCGCCGCCGTGACGGGCTTCGCAGGGACCGACGGAGAGCGGGTGCGCGCCATCGAGGTGAGCTTCACCGACCGGGTGATGCCCGGGGACGAGATCGAGTTCCAGGCGCGCCACGTGGCGATGCTGGGCGGCGACCTGGTGGTGGAGGTGGAGGCCCGGGTGAGAGACGGCGCCGACGGCGTGCTCGCGCTCAAGGGCCGGGTGCGCCTCGCAGGACCGCGCACCGCCTACGTCTTCCCCGGCCAGGGGGTGCAGGCCACGGGCATGGGGATGGAGGGCTACGCGCGCTCCGCCGCCGCCCGGAAGATCTGGGACGAGGCCGACGCCTTCTGCCGCGACAGCCTCGGGTTCTCGCTGCTCACCGTGGTGAGGGAGAACCCCGTGGAGATGCGCGTGGGGCTGGAGATCCACCGCCACGACCAGGGGGTGCTCTTCCTCACGCAGTTCACCCAGGTGGCGATGGCGGTGCTCGCGATCGCTCAGGTGGCCGAGCTCCGCGAGTCGGGGTGCTTCCAGGACGACGCCCTCTTCTGCGGCCACTCCGTGGGCGAGTACTCCGCCATCGGCGCGGTCACCGACGCGCTCCCGCTCCCGGCGCTCGTCGAGTGCGTGTACCAGCGCGGCCTCGCGATGCAGGGCTTCGTCCCCCGCGACGCCCACGGCCGCTCGCCCTACCGCATGGCCGTGGTGCGCCCGAACATCGTCGGCATGAGCGAGCGCGACCTCGGCGCCCTCGTCTCCCGCATCGCCCGGGAGACGGGCCTGCTCTGCGAGGTGGTCAACCTCAACATCCGGGGCCGGCAGTACTCCATCGTGGGCCACGTGCCCGCGCTCGACCTGCTGCGGGCTCGCCTCGCCGAGCGGGAGCCGCCGGGCGCGAAGCCCTCCTACCTCGAGGTGCCCGGCATCGACGTGCCCTTCCACTCGGTCGCCCTCCGCGACGGCGTCCCGGCCTTCCGGGAGCGCCTGGAGGCCTTCGTCCCCGCCTCGCTCGACGTGCTCCCTCTCGTGGGGCGCTACGTGCCCAACCTCGTCGCCCGGCCCTTCTCCCTCTCCCGGCCCTACCTCGACGAGATGGCCGCCTGCTCGGGCTCCGAGGTGCTGGCGGCGCTGCAGGCCCGCTGGGACGCCGACGCCCGCCCCCCGGAGGGCCTCGGCCGAACGCTGCTCATCGAGGGCCTCGCGTACCAGTTCGCCTCGCCCGTTCGCTGGATCGAGACCCAGGACATCGTCCTCGCCCGCGACCGATCCGGCGTGTCCAGGGTGATCGAGGTCGGCCTCGGAGCCGCTCCCACGCAGGCCAACATGTTCCGGGCGACGCTGGCGCTCGACCCGTCGAGGCTCGATCCGCCCGCGGTCTACAACGTCGAGGCCGAGCGCCGCGCCGTCTTCCACGCCTACGAGTCGGAGGCCCCCGAGGCCCCTGCAGCCGCTACGGCCGCTGCCGTCGCTTCTCCCTCGACGCCTTCCCCCGCGGTCGCCCGTACCGCTTCCGCCTCCGGGCCCATCGCCGATGCGCCGCTCACGGTGCGCGACTCGCTGCTCACCCTGCTCGCCCTCAAGACCCGGGTGCGCGTCGACGAGGTGCGCCCCGACGAGAGCATCGAGCAGCTCTTCGGAGGCAACTCCTCCCGTCGCAACCAGGTGATGGCCGACCTCGGCGCGGAGTTCGGCATCGGCACCCTCGACGGCGCCCACGAGGCTCCGCTCAACACCCTCGTCGACTCGCTCCAGCGCGCCACCGGCGGCCGCTACCGCGCCCAGGGCCCCTACCTCCGCGCGCAGATCACCGCGGCGCTCAAGCCCTTCGGGCTCTCCTCCAAGGACGTGCTCTCCGCGGTGACCGCGCGAGGCCTCCCGGAGGGGCGCTCCCTCGCGATGCTCAACCGCGTGGCGCTCTGGCTACGCTCGGGCGACTCCACCCGCGCCGGGGCGCTCTCCCCGGTGGCTCCTCCGAAGCCCGGCGACCGCTCCGGAGCGACGGCATGGATCGACGCGGCCCTCGCGCAGTACGCCCGCGACGAGGGCCTCTCGCTGGGCGGCGGCGCCTCCGAGGGGGGCGGGGCGACGGTCGACGCCGCGGCGCTCGAGAAGCTCCTCGCCCGCTACTTCGGGGTGGGCGGAGCCTTCCTGGAGTCGCTGCGCTTCGCCGAGGCCGCGCTGGGCCGCGACGTCTGGGCCGAGCTGGAGGTCAAGGCCTCCTCGACCGAGGAGCCCGAGCGCCTGGCGCGCTACGACGCCGAGCACGGCGAGGGCTACGAGCGCTCCGTGCGGCCTGCGTTCGCCAGCGAGAAGGCCGTGGTCTTCACCGGGAGCTGGGCCTGGGCGAGGCGCGAGGCGCTGTCGCTCTACCACTCGCTGCGACGTGGAGAGGCCGACGAGGCGAGGGTGCGCGACGCATCGAGGCGCATCGCGCGAGGGGCCGACGAGGCCACGGTGCGCACGCTGGCGTGGCTGCGTGAGCGGGCGCTGAGGGAGGGCGACGAGCGCGCCGCGGAGGTCTTCGCCGCGCTGGTCGAGGGCGTCGACCCGAAGGGGCTGCCGAGGGCCGAGAGCGACGCGGCGCCGAGGTCCCCCGCGGTGGAGGTGAGGGCCGACGGCCGCATCGAGGACTTCGAGCGCCCGAGAGGGGAGCAGACGGCGGTCGCGGTGGCCGAGGAGCTGAGCCTCGGCGGTCACGCGAGGCTGCGCGCTCACGGGGTCGAGCGCGACGGCGTGGCGGCGGCCTTCGAGGAGACGCTCTCCTCGCTGGCTCGGGGCGAGGTGAGCTTCGCCGGGCGCACGGCGCTGGTCACCGGAGCCTCCGACCGATCGATCGCCATCGAGCTGGTGAAGCTGCTGCTCACCGGCGGCGCTCGCGTGGTGGTCACCTCCTCGCAGCTCGCTCCCGAGCGGGTGCGCTTCTACCGAAGGCTCTTCCAGCGCTACGGGGCGCGAGGCGCCGAGCTGGTGGTGGTGCCCTTCAACCAGGGATCGCGGCAGGACATCCAGGCCCTTGTGAACTGGCTGGTCTCCACCGAGAAGACCACCGTCGGGGGATCGCTCCGCACGGTGAAGGAGCCCTGGCTGGTCGACCTGCTGGTGCCCTTCGGCGCCGTCGGCGAGGAGGCCACGCTCGCGGACATCTCCGACCGCTCCATGGCCACGCTCCGGGTGCTGCTCTACGGGGTCGAGGCGCTGGTGAGCGAGTGCGCCCGGGCCTTCTCCCGGCTGCACGTGAGGGAGCGGCGCACCCACGTCCTCTTGCCGCTCTCGCCCAACCACGGGCAGTTCGGCAACGACGGGCTCTACGGCGAGGCCAAGGCCGCGCTGGAGGCGATGCTCAACCGCTGGGGCTCCGAGCAGGCCGCCTGGGGGCGCCACACCTCCCTGGTGGGCGCTCGCATCGGCTGGGTGCGAGGCACCGGGCTCATGAACGTCAACAACGCCATCGCCCCCGGGCTCGAGGCCCGCGCCGGGGTGCGCACCTTCTCCGCCGCGGAGATGGGACTGCTCCTCGCGGCGTGCTGCGACGACCGGGTGCGTGCGCTGGCCGTCGAGGCCCCGCTCGTGGCCGACCTCACCGGAGGCATGGACGGGGTGCGCGACCTCGCGGGCGTGGCTCGCTCTCTCCGGGCCGACCTCACGGCGAAGGTCACCCGGGCGAAGCGACTCTCCGCGCTGCGCGGCGAGGAGGCGAAGGCCCTCGGTCGACGCGACGAGGCCCCCCGCACGGTCACCCCCGCGGCGAGCTTCGGTCGGTACTTCGCCTTCCCGACGCTGCCGTCGGAGCAGCGCCGCGCGTCGCTCTCCTCGCTGCGCTCGCTCGACCTCTCCAGGGTGGCGGTGATCGTCGGCCTCGGTGAGCTCGGCCCCTGGGGAGGATCGCGCCCTCGCTGGTCGATGGAGTCGACGGGAGAGCTCAGCGTGGAGGCCTGCGTGGAGCTCGCGTGGATGACCGGGCGCATCCGCTACGAGCGCTCCCGTCAGCACGTGGGCTGGGTCGACGCGGCGAGCGGCGATCCGGTGCGGGAGCGGGAGGTGAAGGAGCGCTACGAGGAGGCGATCCTCGCGGACTCTGGGGTGCGCTTCGTCGACCCGAAGATGCAGTACGGCTTCGACCCGCAGAAGCTCACGGTGTGGGCCGACGTGGCGCTGGAGCAGGACTTCGTCTTCCCGGTCCCGGGTCGCGCGGAGGGAGAGGCCTTCGTGAGCGCGGCGGGCGACGGCGCCCGGCTGGTCTTCGACCCGGCGAAGGACGCCTGGTTCGTGGTGAGGAAGAAGGGCTCCGTGGTGAAGGTCGCCCGCGCCGCGAGGCTCAACCGCTACGTCGCGGGGCAGGTCCCCGGCGCGTGGGACCCGGTGCGCTACGGCATCCCCAAGGACCTCGCCGAGCAGGTCGACCGCACCACGCTCTACAACATGGTGGCGACGGTGGAGGCCTTCCTCAGCGCGGGCCTCGAGCCCGAGGAGCTCTACCAGTACCTCCACCCCTCGGACGTCGGCAGCACCCAGGGCGCGGGCATCGGCGGCATGCAGAAGCTCCGTCGGCTCTACCTCGACCACGCGCTCGACCGGCCCCGCCAGGGCGACGCGCTTCAGGAGACGCTCATCAACGTCACCGCCGCCTGGGTGGTGCAGACCCTGGTCGGCAGCTACGGGCCGATGGTGCACCCGGTGGGCGCCTGCGCCACCGCCGCGGTCTCGCTCGAAGAGGCCGCCGACAAGGTGCTCGGTGGCAAAGCCGCCTTCATCGTCGCCGGCGGCTTCGACGACTACGGCGAGGAGGGCGCCCTCGGCTTCTCCGACATGGCCGCGACCTGCGACACCGACGACATGCTGGCGCGCTCCATTCCTCCGAGAGAGATGTCGCGCCCCAACGACCGACGCCGACGGGGCTTCGTCGAGGCCCAGGGCGGAGGCACCGTGCTCGTCGCTCGAGGCGACCTCGCGGTGCGCATGGGCCTTCCCATCTACGCCGTGGTCGCGCTGGCCCGCTCCTACGGAGACGGGATCCACCGCAGCATCCCCGCTCCGGGCCCCGGGGTGATGGCCGTGGCCGCAGAGCGCAAGGCGCGAGAGGGCGAGGAGAGCGGCGCGGAGCTGTGCGACCTGGCCTCGCGAAACACCGCATGGGAGGCGCTTCGAGCGAAGCTCCGCGGCCTGGAGGACACCCTCGGCGCAGAGCGCGTCGCGGCCCTCGAGGCCTCCGAGCGTCGGCGGATCTTCCATGACCTCCACGCGGGCGACGAGCGCGTCTCTCCGCTGCGCCGCGCGCTGGCGGTGTACGGCCTCGGCCCCGACGACGTGGCGGCGGCGTGGAAGCACGACACCTCCACCGACGCCAACGACCCCAACGAGAACCGCGCCTACGACCGCATCTTCCGCTGGCTCGGCCGCTCTCCGGGCAACCCCCTGGTGGTGGTCTCGCAGAAGGCGCTCACGGGGCACTCCAAGGGAGGCGCCGCGGCGTGGCAGGTCGCCGGGCTCTGCCAGGGCCTCGCGACGGGGGTGATCCCCGGCAACCCCAACCTCGACGACCCCGACCCCGCGATGCGGGCCTACGAGACCGTCGCCTTCACCGACGCGCCGCTGTGCCTCGCGCCCGGGGCCTTCGAGGCGGGCATGGTGACCTCCCTCGGCTTCGGCCACGTCGGCGGCATCGTGTGCCTCGTGCACCCCGACCGGGCGCTCGCGGCCCTCGACGACGAGTCCTTCGAGCGCTACCGCGACCTGCGCGACGCCCGGGAGCGACAGCGCCTCCGCGACGAGCTCGCGGTCTACGAGGGAACCCGCCCCGCCGTGCGCATCCGCACGGAGAAGTCCTTCCTCGCGCCCGCCGACGAGGTCTACGCGGGGCTCGACGCCGAGCAGGCGGTGCTCCTCGATGCTTCCTCGCGGAGGCTCACCCGGGGCGGTCCCATCGTCGCGGGCGGAGTGGCCGAGCGCATCGCCCCTCCGGTGGCGCACCTCGCGTCCCCCACCGAGGTCTGAGCGCGCCCGATGATCGCCGGAACCGGCATCGACGTGGTCGACTGCGCGGCCTTCGAGGCGCTGCTCCGCGAGCCCGGCAGCGCCTTCGAGGAGCGCACCTTCACCGCCGCCGAGCGCTCCACCTCGTACGCGCGAAGGTCCGGCGCTCCGGCGACGCACCTCGCCGCCCGCTACGCCGCCAAGGAGGCCACGGTGAAGGCCCTCTCCCAGGCGATGGCGCCCGGTCCGCTGCCCCTGGGCCTCGCCGACCTCTCGGAGATCGAGGTGCGCTGCGACGACGACTCGCGCCCCTCCATCGCCCTCCGGGGGCGGGTGCTCTCCCTCGCCGAGGGGGCCGGGGTCACCCGCCTCCACCTCTCCATGAGCCACGACGGCGCGGTCGCCACCGCGATCGTCATCGCCGAACGCTGACGACCCTGATCCGCCCGGAGCCCCTCCCATGTCCCTGATCCATCGTCCCTTCCGTCGTGTCGGCGTCGTCAACCGCGGTGAGGCCGCCGTGCGCTTCCTCCACGCCGCGCGCGCCTGGTCGCGGCGTCGCCACGAGCCCCTCGAGGTGGTCGCGCTCTTCACCCACCCCGACCGCGACGCGGTCTTCGTCCGAGAGGCCGACGACGCCGTGCTGCTGGGCGACGCGATGGTCCCCGGCCCCGACGGGGCGCTGCGCAGCGCCTACCTCGACGCCTCCCGGGTGCTCCCGCTGCTGGTGGAGGCGGGCTGCGACGCCGTCTGGCCCGGCTGGGGCTTCGCCGCCGAGCGCCCCGATTTCGCCGACGCCTGCGCGGCCCTGGGGCTGGTCTTCATCGGACCGTCGGGCGCCTCGATGCGGCTGCTGGGCGACAAGATCGGCGGCAAGCGCGTGGCCGAGAAGCACGGCGTCCCGGTCACCCCGTGGAGCGGCGGCGCGGTGGTCGACGCGGCGGAGGCTGCCCGTCACGCGGCGCGCATCGGCTACCCGGTGCTGCTCAAGGCCGCCGCGGGCGGAGGAGGGCGGGGCATCCGGCTGGTGAGGGAGCCCTCGGAGCTGGAGGGGGCCTTCGCGAGCGCCGCCAGCGAGGCCCGCGCGGCCTTCGGCGACCCGACGCTGCTGGTGGAGTGCTTCGCCCCGGAGGCGAGGCACGTCGAGGTGCAGGTGATCGCCGACGCCCACGGCCGCGTCCACGCCGTCGGAACCCGCGATTGCAGCATGCAGCGCCGCCACCAGAAGGTGCTCGAGGAGGCCCCCGCGCCGGGCCTCGGCGCCCTGGAGGAGAGGCTCCGCGAGGCGGCGGTCACCATCGCCCGCGCCAGCGGCTACGTGAACGCAGGGACGGCGGAGTTCCTGGTGATGCCCGACCTGTCGGGCTTCTACTTCCTGGAGATGAACACCCGGCTCCAGGTCGAGCACCCGGTGACCGAGTGCGTGACCGGCGTCGACATGGTGGCGCTCCAGATCGACGTCGCCCGAGGCGAGGCGCTGCCCGTGGCGCTCCCTCCGCTGCGAGGCCACGCCGTCGAGGCGAGGCTCAACGCCGAGGACCCCGACGAGGGCTTCCGCCCCAGCGCAGGGCGCCTCCTTCGCTTCGACCTGGCGACGGTCCCGGGGGTGCGCGTGGACTCCGGCTTCGTCGCGGGCGACGTGGTCCCCGGGGAGTTCGACTCGATGCTCGCCAAGGTGATCGCCTTCGCGCCGACCCGCGAGGAGGCCCTCGCCCGCCTGGAGGAGGCCCTCGCCCGCAGCACCGTCGCCATCGAGGGCGGCGCCTCCAACCGCTCCCTCCTGCTGGAGCTTGTCGCCCACGAGGCCTTCCGCGAGGGCCGCGTCACCACCCGCTGGCTCGACCAGCACCTCGCCGCGAGGCCCGGTCCCCGCGTCCGAAGGCACCTCGACGGAGCCCTGGTCGCGGCCGCCATCGGAGAGCACCAGCGCGCCCGCGCCGACGAGGTGGCCGCCATCCTGCGCCACGCGCACCGCGGGCTCCCGGCGACCGTCCCGCAGCCCGAGCCCCGCGCCTTCCGCTTCTCCGTGGGCGGCGCCTCGGTCTCCCTGGAGGTGCTCGCCACCGGGCCCGACCGCTACCGCGTGGGCTGCGCGGGCGAGTCCGTCGACGTCACCTACCACGCGACCGGCGTCGGGACCGCGCTCCTCACCCTCCGCGGCAAGCGCCTCCCGGTGGTGCAGGTGCTCACGCCCACGGCGCTCCACGTCGAGGTCGACAGCGTGGCGCACCGCTTCGAGCGGGCCTCCGACGGCCGCGTGGTGGCGCCGGTTCCGGCCGCGGTGACGGGGCTCTTCGTGCGCGAGGGCGACGTGGTGCGCGAGGGCGACCGGCTGCTCACCCTGGAGGTGATGAAGATGGAGATCTCCATCGAGGCGCCGGTGGGCGGCCGCGTGGGGAGGCTCCTCGTCGAGGCCACCTCGCGCGTCACCGCGGGGCAGTGCCTCGCCATCCTCGAAGGCGCCTCGTCCGAGCGCTCGACCGCCGACACGCTCGCCCCGCTCCGCTCCGACGCTCCGGTCGACCCGTCGGCGAAGGCCTGCGCGCTCCGGCTCGGCGCGATGCTGGGCTACGACGTCACGGCGAAGGAGGTCGACGCCTCGCTCGCTCTCCTCCGCGAGGGGAGGGTGAAGACCACCCGGGCCGAGCTGGTGCGCCTGCTCGACGCGTACGTCTCCCACGAGCGGCTCTTCGACACCGCCCCCGGCGCGGACGGCGTCGCTCCGGTCGACCACCTCGCCCGCCAGCTCCGTCCCGGATCCAGCCGCGACGACGCCTCCGCCGAGGGCTTCTCGGCGCTGCTCCGCTCGGCCCTCGGCTGGCACGGGGGCAGGGAGCTCGATCCTCCGGCGCGCCACGCCGACGCGCTGCTTCGGGTGCTCCAGGCCCACGGCGCGCTCGAGCTACGCGACCGGGTGATGACCAGCGTCTTCGCGGCGGTCATCCGCGACGACCGCGGCGACGCGACGGCGCCCGAGCGGGTGGCCCTCCGAGGGCGCCTCGAGGCCTTCGCCGCCACGGTGGTGCGCCGTGACAGCGCCCTCTCCGAGGCGGCCTACGTCACCCGCTACCTGCTCTGCGACCGCCCTCGCCAGCTTGCCGATGCGGCCGATCTCGGTCGCGCCGCCGCTGCCGCCTTCGCCCGTCTCGTCGACGAGGAGGCCACCGACGAGGGCCGCGCGGCCTGCGAGGCCGAGCTCGACGAGCTCCCCCACGGCGCCCTCCTGTCGCTGGTGCACGCCGCGCCGAGCCTCGCTCGCGCCCCGGCGAGGGCCACGCTGCTCGACCTGCTCACCCGCCGGCTTCACCCCGAGGCCACGCCCTCGCAGCCCATGGAGGGAGGCTCGTCCGCCCTCTACGCCGTGCGCGGCGGAACCCTCCTGGCGCTGCTCAGCGCGCCCGACTCGCTGCTCGACGACGCGATGCAGTCGGCGCTCATGAGCCCTCCCGAGGCGATCGAGATCGACGTCTTCATCCCGGAGCCCGACGCGGCGTGGAGGGCGACCTTCGACGAGGGCTTCGCGGCCTCGCTCGACGGGCTGCCTCCCAACGTGCGCCGGCTCTCGGCCAACTGGGGCAACGCCGAGCTCGGCCGGCTGAGCCGCACCTGGTCGCGAGGCGCCCGCGACACCTTCGAGGAGGACCGCTTCCACCGCGATTTCCACCCCGCGCGCATCGAGGCCACGGAGATCGCCCGGCTGAGGGAGTTCGACCTGGAGCGCCTCCCCGCGCCGGGTGAGGTCTTCCTGGCGGTGGCGCGCTCGAAGCACGACCCCGCCGACGAGCGCCTCGTGTGCATCGTGGAGGTCGAGCGCATCGACCCCGACCGCGACCCGCTCACCGGCGAGCTCCGCTACGTGCCCGGCTTCGAGCGCGTGTACCTCACGGCCCTCTACGCGATGCGCGAGGCGCAGATCCGCCGCGCCCGTGACCCGAAGCCCTTCTGGAACCGCCTCGTGGTCTTCACCCGCCCGATCCTCTCCTTCACCCGCGCCGAGATCAGCGCCGTCACCCGCCGCCTCGCGCCCACGGTGGCGGGTCTTGGCGTCGAGAAGATGATCGTTCGCGGCCGGGTCCCCGACCCCTCTCACCCCGGCGGTCGCCCGGTGCAGATCGAGTGGACCAATCCCACCAACCACGGCGCCACGCTCATCATGGGCGAGCCCGACATGACCCCGGTGGCCGCGCTCACGGCCGACGAGCGGCGCATCATCGAGGCCCGCCGCAAGGGGCTCTTCTACCCCTACGAGCTGATCCGCTCGCTCTCCCGCGCCGACGGCGTGGGCGCGCTGCCTCCCGGTGACTTCGTCGAGCTCGACCTCGGCCCCGACGGAGAGAGCCTCGTCCCCGCCGATCGACCCTACGGCCACAACGTCGCTCACCTCGTGGTGGGCGTGGTGACCAGCCGCTTCGAGCCCTTCCCCGAGGGGCTCTCCCGGGTGCTTCTGGTGGGCGACCCGACGCGAGGCATGGGCTCCCTGGCGGAGCCCGAGTGCCGTCGCATCATCGCGGCGATCGACCTGGCCGAGCGCGAGGGCATGGCGGTGGAGTGGGTGGCCGTCTCCAGCGGCGCCCGCATCGCCATGGACAGCGGCACGGAGAACCTCG
>Ga0208628_1000285_pt1 | contig 28640 bp, 17 predicted proteins | sample LakWasMet16_LOW5_2_FD_183864 | JGI IMG/M metagenome (GOLD analysis project Ga0208628, IMG submission 183864) | Freshwater sediment methanotrophic microbial communities from Lake Washington under simulated oxygen tension - Sediment Metagenome... | ecosystem: Environmental > Aquatic > Freshwater >... | reverse complement strand
TTTTTTCAGTTCCTAAATCAGCTAATTCCTTAATGCTATGCACTTCAATTACTTCGGCAGTTACTCCTTTTTTTGGAGTTGCAATGGAACCTCCAAGGGCACAAACTGGAACCGTAGTTTTTTTGTTATTCATTAAAATATAAGCCATTTCCTTTTCTCCACGAACCCAATGAGGCACCATCACTTCCTGAAGATAAACACGGTCAAGTCCTAATGATTCTAATTGTGCTTTTGTGTATAGAACTGCTTTCGCCGCTCCAGCAGAACCCGACAAGCGCGAACCAATGTCATTAGATAAATCATCCAACCACGAATAACATTTAGAATTGGTTAGTGTGGTGTTATAGATATCTTTTAGCATTTTCTCATCTTGAGATTGAGCAACGAGAACCGATGTAAATAGTAACGATAGGAAAAGAGATTTATACATGAATTTTTTTTATCAAAAATAAGTCAAAAAACATTTGGTTGCAAAGAAATTATTTATTTACTTTGTTTTTCAAAGTACTTTTATATGGAAACAAAAGATTATTTAAAAGACATTCAAGACATCAAAACCATGATGTCTCAATCATCAAGATTTATTTCGTTAAGTGGCTTATCCGGAATACTTGCTGGAGTGTACTCCATAGTTGGTGCTTGGCTAGCCTACAGAACAATTTACTTTGACAATTCTACTATGGGTTCTTATAGAGATTTGATAATTTCATTTGAAGCTGTGACACGCCTTTTTATTATTGCAGCAGCCGTATTTATATTTTCATTAGTAAGTTGCATTGTTTTAAGTTACAGAAAAGCATCAAAAACTAATGAGAGTATTTGGAATTCCGCATCAAAAAGATTACTCATCAACTTTTCTATTCCTTTATTTACTGGTGGTTTTTTAATCCTTTTTTTAATCGAAAAAGAAATACTGAGTCTTGTGGCTCCATTAACTTTAATTTTCTATGGCTTAGCTTGTGTAAATGCTAGTAAATATACTCTTGGTGACGTTCGTTATTTAGGAATAACTATGATAATTTTGGGATTATTATCAATCTGGTTTTTGGGTTATGGTTTGCTATTTTGGTCATTAGGTTTTGGAGTTTGCCATATTGTTTATGGAGCTGTGATGTATTATAAATACGATAGAAATTAATTCTGTGTCAAATATCATCCAAAATATAAACAAAGCCTTTGATCACCGAATTCGTTTGGGCATCATGTCGATTCTGATGGTCAACGAAAGCGCCGATTTTAATATGCTCAAAGAGCTTTTGGGAGTCACTGACGGTAATCTTGCCAGCCATACCAAAGCTTTAGAAATCGAAAATTATATCACGATTGAAAAACAATTTATTGGAAAAAAACCCAATACGAGGTACATTGCCACGACAACAGGAAAGAAAGCCTTTCAAGATCATATTGAAGCGCTGGAAAAACTGCTGTCAAAAAAATAAGCTATTTTTTTATACACTAACTTTGAAATTCAAAGTACTTTTAAATAATCATTATGACAAAGGAGCAATATAGAAACGCAACAGGTATTTTCTCAACACAATTAGCCATTGGATCCTATCTCATAGGAACACTATTACTATTGCTACATATTCAATTTCCTGAAAGTATGGTAATAGGCATTGGGTTTGTTTTTGTTGTATTTGCTGTAATTACAAACGGGATAGTGCTGGTAAACCTCTTCTACTTACTAATTACACAAAAAAATCATTCCGAATATTTTACTATAAAAATTCTAATTCTACTAGCCAATATTCCAATCACAATAGTCTATCTCAAAATTGTATTTCAACACTAAATAAAATAAACAATAACTCTAATTAAATTTAAAAATGGAAAATCAAGAAAATCAAAAAACAGAACCAAAATCTTTTTTTCAATCAACAACTGCCAAAATGATTATGGTAGGTTTTTTAACGCTCGCACTCCTTATTCCGCTCGTTTTTGTTCAAGATTTAATACAAGAAAGAAGCGCCCGACAAAAAGAAGTAGTTTCCGAAGTATCGAACCTTTGGGGAAAGGAAGTCAGTTTTTACGGACCCATCATGCGAATTCCGTATAAAACGTATAAAGAAACGACTATCGTTGATACCAAAACAAAAGAAGTCAGCATTCAAAGAAATTCGAGTACGGAGTATGCTTACTTTTTCCCAGAAAAGCTAAACAATACTTCCGATGTTAAGAAAAACACTTCTTTAAAAAGAGGCATCTATAATAATATCGTTTTTACAGCAAATATGAAATTTGATGGTAACTTTAGCAAACCCAACTTTGAAAAATTAGGCATCAAAGACGAAGATATTCTTTGGGACAAAGCCACCATTGTGGTTAAAACTACCAACTTAAAAAGCATCAAAAGTGATTTAAAAATCAAACTCAACAACCAGTTGCAAGTTTTTGAATCTAAACCAGAAGAAGATAGCTATTATGGTACATTGGAAACGAATAGCTTCAACTATAAAACCATCACAACTACCGATAAAATTGATTTTAATTTCACCATGCAATATAACGGAAGTGATAGTGTGGAGTTCATTCCAATTGGAAAAACAACAACTGTAAGCGTTGATTCTGATTGGGATTCTCCAAGTTTTAACGGAACCTTTGCTGCAAATACCGCCACAAAGAAAGTAGATAAAAAAGGATTTCACGCCGATTGGAAAATATTGGATATCAATCGTTCTTTTGCGCAACAATATGCTAATAAAATACCAAACTTAAACGAATATTCCTTTGGTGTAAAACTGATTGAAACCGTGGACGAATACCAACAAAACGAACGCGCATCTAAATATGGTTTTCTGGTAATTGGCTTAACGTTTTTGATTTTCTTTTTAATACAATCTATCAGCAAAATCAACATTCACATTTTTCAATATTCTATGATTGGTATTGCTCTCGTGATGTTCTACACCTTACTGATTTCTATCACAGAACATAGCAGCTTTTCTTTGGCTTATGGTATTGCTGGGACTGCTGTTGTAGCATTAATTACGCTCTATTCTGTTTCGATTTTAAAGAACAGAAAGTTTCCAATGTTTATTGGAATATCTCTTTCTGTACTCTATACTTTTATCTTTGTTATCATTCAGTTGGAAGATTATGCGCTTTTAGTAGGAAGCACTGGTTTGTTCCTAATTCTTGCAGCAGTCATGTACTTTTCAAGAAAAATTGATTGGGGAAAATAAAAGTCTTTAAAAAAAAAACCGATAGTTATAAAGCTATCGGGTTTTTATTTTACACTATTTTTTTAGTGTCCTCCACTAACTTTTTTATCAAAATCTATTCCTTGATTTTTCAATATGCCGCTTACTTTCCATGCATAAAAAGCCAAATAAGCAAAACACAAAACCCCAACAATATAACTAGAATGTATACTTACAACATCTGCTACATAACCTTGCAGCAAACTCACAAATCCTCCACCCATAATCATCATAATTAAGAAGCTACTTCCTTGACTTGTGTGTTTTCCTAATCCGCTAATTGCCAAAGTAAAAATACATGGCCACAAAGTGCTACAGAACAAACCAACGCTAGTAAATGCATAAACACTTACCATTCCATTGGTAGCCATACCAATAAGCAATGCTATAATTCCCAATCCAGAAAAAATCAATAACATTCTGGCTGGATTTCCTTTACTAGCAATATCTGCAAAAATTAAAACTAAAATGATTAATGCATATACATAAAAAGGAGTCAGGTCATGTTTTGCAATAGCGTTTACTGCCAAGAAAACTCCGAAAGCTAAATAAGGTGCGATAAAGCGCAATATTTTTTGCATACTCATATCTTCTGTAAAAGCTTCAATAGCTCCAGTCCAACGTCCAATCATTAAACTTGCCCAATACAAAGAAATATAAGGAGCGATATCTTTCGTTAAAAATCCAAGGTTTTTTTCCATATAAGCTGGCAAATTACTCGCTGTAGAAACTTCTACTCCAACGTATACAAAAATAGCAATCATTCCTAAAACCAATTGTGGGTATTTTAAAGCCGAACTTCTAGAAGTACTTGCTTCGGCTTCAGACTCCACAACAGCTTGTGGTTTATCTGGAATGGATGAAAATTTTAGTAAAACGGCAACTAATAAAAAAACCGCTCCTAATATTAAATAAGGGATTTTTACACTTTCAATACTCATTTCTGTATTTCCAGATGTAGCAGAACCAAAAATGGCAAAACTCACAATTAACGGGCCGATAGTTGTCCCAAGATTATTAATTCCGCCAGCCAAAGTCAATCGTTGTGAGCCTGTAGTAATTGGTCCAAGAGCAATTGCTAAAGGATTGGCTACCGTTTGCTGCAGCGAAAAACCTAATGCCACTATGAATAATCCCGAAAGCATTAATGGAAATGAACCTGTATTGGCAGCTGGGTAAAACAATAAAGTTCCCAATGCTGAAATAACCAAACCTAAAGCCAAAGAATTTTTGTAGCCAATTCTGTTTATTAAATCGCCTTTTGTCAGATAGGATATTAATAAGTAAATTAAGGATCCTACAGTATAAGCGATGTAAAAAGCTAACGACACCAACTGACTTTGCACTTGTGTTAAATCGAAGGCTTTTCTAAAAACGGGAATTAAAATATCATTACTTGCTGCGACAAATCCCCAAAAGAAGAAGACGGTGACAAGCGGGATAAATTGTGCCCAATTGGTTTTAATTTGTTCTGTACTCATAAAAATAGTTTTAGTTTGGTTGGTTAATAATTGTTGCTAAAGCATTATTGGTTAAATATACATCTATATGCAAAACATACTAATTGACCGAAAATTAGTTATCAACGAAATTAATTTGATAACTCAGATTAATTACTCCGATTTCTTGATTTCAGATTTTGGTCCGATGCCATTATTATTGAAAGCCTCTATTTGAAAATAATACGCATCCGATTTGTCTAATCCGTTGAAGTAATATTCCGTTTTGCCATAAACCATAATCGAACCGTATAATTTATCCGCTGATTTTCCGAAATAAATCACGTAACCATCGGCGTTATTTTCTTGTTGCCATTTGAACCATACGTTTCTGCGTTCGCCTTTAACCCTTGGCCCTGACCGCAACGGGACAAAATTCTGAACCGCTTTTGGCTGCTCTCCACTACCCTTTCCAAAAACTCTAAATCCGCTAATAGCAAATTTTCCCGTTGGCATTTGAATGTTTTCCAATTTCAAGAAACGGGCAACAGCTGGGTTTTGTAATTCGATATAATCGTGAGGAACATCTTTGGTATTTTTGCTTTTATCAATTAAGACTTTCCAATTTTTGCCATCGTTCGAAGCATAGATAATATATTTATGTCCGGTTGTTGTTTCCGGTTTTCCCATAAGAGTTACATCCTGATCGGCATAATTAATTTGAATGGCATTGATGGTGCTTTTTTCTCCCAAATCGGAAATCAAGTATTCCCCTTTGTTCGCTGTTTTAGCAGACCAATAGGTTTTAATATCTTCATCCACAGACAAATTAGCTTGAAATCCGCCCAAGGTTGAAGAAACCTGAACCGGTTTGTTATAATTCAAAAGCATCCAACCTGAAAAATTAGCCTCCAAATGATTCTTTTTTTCTGAAGGTAAATACGTTGGATAATCACCATAAGCCGTGTTGGAATACAAAATGTCATCGTCATCAAAGCCTGCTGGCCAAATTCCAATACGTCTTTCAAAATTATTTTTAGTACAAATTCCAATGGTAGAAACATGCCAATATTGATTATTCGCATCAGTGAAAGTAGCGCCATGTCCGGCGCCACGAGCAAAACCAGCTGGTTTATACGAAAACGGATTGTGCGATTGGTATTCAAAAGGTCCCAACGGATTATTGCCAACATAAACGCCATCGGCATAACCGCTAAACTCCGTTCCTGGAGCTCCGTATTGCAAATAATATTTACCGTTGTATTTGGTCATAAAAGCACCTTCGGTAAACGGTTGCAAAAAAGTATTGTCGTTATGTTCGCCAAAACGTTCCCAGCCGTGTTCATCATCATTCAAAGCCAAAACTGGAATTCTATCTCCTTCTGGTTGAAAGGTTTTGCGGTTCAATTTCATTCCGTACAACGGATACAAATTACTCGAACCATAATATTCATAGACTTCATCTTTTTCCTTATCCCAAAAAATCTGTGGATCCCAAGCGGCCGCTTCCGATTTATGAATGAGTTCTTTCCACTCGCCTTTAGCGGGATTGGTACTCATCCAAAGTGGAAATTCTTTTCCTTGTGTAGAACCTACAACCAACAACGTATCATTGACAAAAGACAACGATGGCGCGCACAATTCGTCATAAACTTTGTGTTCTGGGCGAAGGAATTTTTTAGAAATAAATTTCCAATCCGACATGTCTTTACTATGCCAATAACCCCATTGATTGGTAGAAAAAAGATAATAATCGCCTTTAAAAAAAGTAATAACTGGATCGGCTGTTGCCCGATGTTTCCCTTGAGTTACAAAATCGGGAATGGGACAATAACCATAGTCAATGTTTATAGGATTACAATAGGTTTTTTGTTGCGCCATTCCATAATTTGAAATGACTAACAGTAAAAGCAATGCTATCCGATGTTTCATAAAAGATTTTTTAATTGATTGGCATAAAACTAATCGCTGTTCCTCCACCCGCTGCTAAAACTAATTTTAGCTTGGTTTTAGAATTCACGGTCATCGTTTTAATTTCATAGCTAATTGGATTTTTCTCCCAATGTGCCGTTTTTCCATCCTGATAAATAATGGCCTTGTATTTTTTATTTGGTGAAAGAAAATCCAATTTGATTTCTGTATTTCTTGGGTTTTCATCGGTGATAGCACCAAGAAACCAGTTCTCGCTTCCTTTTGCTTTTCTTGCAACCGTGATATAATCGCCAGGTTCCGCCTCCAAATATTCGGAATCTTGCCAATCCACAGCCACATCTTTTATAAACTGAAAAGCATCTGGATATTTTTCATAGTTTTCAGGTAAATCGGCTGCCATTTGTAATGGGGAATACATGGTTAAGTACAATGCTAACTGTTTGGTCAACGTGGTATGCACTTGCTCCTTTTTGGTTTTATCGTAAATATTCATTTTCACTTCAAAAATACCAGGCGTGTAATCCATTGGTCCACCTAGCAAACGTGTGAATGGTAAAATCGTTTCGTGCATAGGTGGATTTCCAACACTCCAAGCGTTGAACTCATTTCCTCTTGCCGCTTCTGCTGCGATATAATTTGGATAGGTTCTGCTATAACCTGTTGGACGAGAACTTTCGTGCGAGTTAACCATCATTTTATAATCGGCAAAACGGCGCGCTACAAAGTTAAAATGATTAACCATTGTTTGTCCGTCATGAAATTCGCCACGCGGAATAATGCGTCCCACATAACCTGATTTAGCAGCCGGATAACCATATTTTTTCATCAATTCTAAGGCTCTGTCCAAATGTCTTTCATAGTTTGCCACCGATCCCGAAGTTTCGTGGTGCATAATCATTTTAATTCCTTTTGACTTGGCATAATCATTTACCTCTTTCAAATTAAAATCGGGATAAGGTGTTGTGAAATCGAAAACTTCCTCTTTCCAATTGCCAAACCAATCTTCCCAACCTACGTTCCAACCTTCAACCAGAACACCATCAAAACCGTTTTTAGCCGCAAAATCGATATAGCGTTTGGTGTTGATAGTCGTTGCTCCGTGTTTTCCAGAAGCAATTAGTTCTTGCGAAGAGGTGTTCTGTGCATTCTGTGAACCGGCGTAATCCCAGGTAGCTTTTCCAACATGCATTTCCCACCAAATTCCAACATACTTCATAGGTTTAATCCAAGAAGTATCGTCAATTTTTGAAGGCTCGTTTAAGTTTAAAATCATCTTAGAACTCACAATATCGCGAGCATCATCGCTTACCATAATCGTTCTCCAAGGTGAAACACATGGTGTTTGTAAATAAGCTTTATCGCCAATGGCATTGGGTACTAAATGGGATGTTAAAGCATTGGTTTTCGGATTTAAATCCAAATGCATCACTGGATAATTTACTACGGCAGCTTCAAAAATATTCAAGTATAATTTATCAGCCGTTTTCATCATTAATGGCGATTGCACTATATATTTTCCAGCAATGGATTTTAAACCAATTCCGTTATTCAAATCTATTTTATCGGTGTCAACTTCGGACAACAGAGTTTCATTATAGGCATATTCCTGACTATCGAAATCTCCAGGAAGCCAAAATGCTTTGTGATTTCCTGCCAAATTAAATTCTGATTTTTCATCCGAAATGATAAAGTAATTTAGGTTAGCTTGCTTTGGAAAATCATATCTAAAAGCAACACCTTCATCAAAAACCTTGAAAATGATATTAATTTTTCTGTTGCTTGACTTTTGAGAAAGGGCAACAATCATCAGATTGTAGTTGTTTTTGATATTCGATTGTTCACCAAGAACAGGCTGCCAAGTTTCATTGACACTTTTATGAGCAATGCTATCAATACTAAAATCTGAAACCAAATCGCCTCCTGCTTTTAGTTGGATACCTAAATTACTCTGAAGTACAACCGGTTTGTTTTTATAAGTTACCGAATAAGTAGGTTTTCCATTTTCAGCTAGTTTAAATTCAAGTGAAAATTGTTTGGATGGAGATTGGACTGTTTGTGCTTTAACACAAAAAACAAACAATAATAATGGAATGAGGATGTATTTTTTCATGGAAATAAATTTTTCATAAAGATAAAAATTATAGTGAGTTTTTTCAAAAAAACCCTTTAGCCAAAACTAAAGGGTTTCTCTCGAAATAACCCAAAAATCTATTTAACTAACTCAATTTTGGTATTTATATTCGCATTGGAATCTTTTCCAATAAAAATTTCAAATTCTCCTGGTTCAGCAACGAATTGCAAATCGGTATTATAAAATTTTAAATCTTCGGCTGATAATTCGAACGTTACTGTTTGTTTTTCTCCTTTTTTAAGAGCAATTTTTTGAAAGCCTTTCAGTTCTTTTAAAGGTCGCGTCACCGAACCCACAATATCTCTAGTGTATAATTGAACCACTTCTTTTCCATCAAAATTTCCAGTATTGGCAACATCAATAGACACTTTAACTTTCTCGTTGAAATTGATTTTTGTTGCTGAAGTTTTCAAATTGGAATATTCAAAAGTGGTATAACTCAATCCATATCCGAATGGAAATAGCGGTTCATTGCGCTCGTCTATATAATTGGATTTGAATTTTTCAAAAACACCTTCTTTGTTTTCCAAAGGTCTTCCTGTATTTTTAGCGCTGTAATATATGGGCACCTGACCCAAACTTCTTGGAAAAGTTGTAGTCAATTTTCCAGACGGGTTTTCGTCACCAAATAAAACATCAGCGATGGCATAACCTGCTTCGCTTCCGGCAAACCATACATCTAAAATGGCGGGAACTGTGGCTTTTTCTTCTGTTAAAACCAACGGACGACCGTTGAATAAAACCAATACAACTGGTTTTCCTGTTTTTAATAAGGCTGCTAATAAATCTTTTTGTGCTTGTGGAATTTCGATATTGGTTCGGCTACTACATTCGCCACTCATTTCGGCAGCTTCTCCAATTGCAGCCACAATCACATCCGATTGATTGGCAATTTTCAAGGCTTCTGAAAGTAATTCTTCTTTGGTTCTATTATCGCGATGTAGGGTTTTGCCAAACATCGTAGCTTTATCTTCCAATTTAGCATCGTAATCAAGATTACTTCCTTTGGCGTATAGTACTTTGGCAGATTTTCCGACCGCAGCATTGATTCCGGCAAGTAATGAAATAGATTTATCTTGTTTGGTAGATACACTCCAAGTTCCAGCCATATTTTCTTTAGCATCTGCTAATGGCCCAATAAGAGCAATCGTTCCTGTCTTTTTTAAGGGTAATAATTGGTTTTCATTTTTAAGCAAAACCAATGATTGCGCCGCTGTTTTACGAGCTTCATTTCTATTGGATGTAGTGAAAATTTCGGTTTTTCTTGTTTCATCGCAATATCTATAAGGATCTTGGAACAATCCTAAATCGTATTTGGCGTTTAAAATTAAGCGTGTTGCCTTATCAATTTCTTCTAATGAAATTTTACCTTCTTCGTATGATTTTTTCAGAGTGCTTAGGAAGCCTTCTCCTACCATATCCATTTCGATACCCGCCTTTAATGCTAATGCTGAAACCGTTTGCAAATCGCCAATTCCGTGTTCTGACATTTCGGGTATTGCAGTATAATCGGTAACGACAAATCCTTTGAAACCCCATTGTTTTCTTAAAACATCTGTCATTAACCATTTATTTGCCGTTGCCGGAATGCCATCCACCTCATTAAAGGATGCCATCACTGAACCTGAACCTGCATCAACAGCAGCTTTATAAGGAGGGAAATATTCGTTGTACATTCTGATACGGCTCATATCTACCGTGTTGTATTCTCTTCCAGATTCTGGCGCACCATAAAGTGCAAAGTGTTTTACACACGATAAAAGGGTATTGTTTTTTGATAAATCATCACCTTGATACCCTTGAACCATTGCGGTAGCAATTTTACTTCCTAGGTAGGCATCTTCGCCAGAACCTTCGGAAACTCTTCCCCAGCGTGGATCTCGGGAAATATCAACCATAGGAGAAAAGGTCCAGTTGATACCGTCTGCGCTGGCTTCCTGTGCGGCAATTTGGGCACTTCTTTTAATTAAATTCATATCCCAAGTGCATGATAATCCAAGCGGAATGGGAAATGTAGTTTCGTATCCGTGAATAACGTCCATTCCAAAAATTAATGGAATTTTTAAACGACTTTTTTCTACGGCAATCTGTTGTACTTCTTTTATTTTTTGAACTGTTTTTATATTGAATAAACCACCTACTTTTCCTTGTTCAATATTTTTAGCCACATTAGAACTGTTGGCTTGACCTGTTGTAATATCACCCGATGTTGGCAAATTTAACTGTCCTATTTTTTCCTCCAAAGTCATTTTGGATAACAAATCGGAAACGAAAATTTCTTTTGGAGCTATTGGTGTTACTTTTTTACTTTTTTGAGCAAAAGAAGCAACGGTTCCAAACAAGATGAGTAGTATGGCAAATTTTATTTTCATTATTTTATATTATTGTTTTTTAACTTGTTGGAACATCCAATCATAAATTTCTTGATTGTCATAAACTCTAGTCCAACAACCATGATTGTCATCGTCAAAAATAGTTAATTTCACATCAGTTGCATTGCAAGTTTTTAATAACTTATACATACTAATTGGGTAATAAGGATTTACTACATCATCGAGTAATCCATGAAAAATTCTAATAGGAATGTCTTTTAATTTACACGCATAATCTTGTTCATTCAAATCAACATAACTTGAAATCGGGACCAAAGCGGCAAATAATTCGGGGTGCAATAAAGCAAGATTCCATGTTGCCCAACCACCAGAACTTAATCCGGTGAGGTAAATTCTATTGCTGTCAATATTATTTTCTTTTTGAACTTTTACAATTAATCGGTACAACGTTTCCGAATTGAAAGATTCTGTTTCGGGACATTGTGGTGCCAAAACATAAGCATCTAAAGTGTGTGTTTTTAAATACTTGAATGGTCCGTGAATTTTTACTCTTTCAACGTCAGTTCCTTTTTCACCATCGCCAACAAGAAAAATGATTAAAGGTTTTTTCTCTTTGGTATTATCTGGTTTATGAAGTAAAAATTTATAGGTGTATGGCGTATGAATCTCAGTACTAAAACTCCCTTCAATGTCTTGTGATACAACAACAAAAGGTAAGCTCATTAAAAAAATAATAAGGGATAGTTTGATTTTCATAATTCAAAAAACTGTTTAAAATCCGTGTTGTGTGGATGAAAATCCTAAGCTTTGAAGTCCGGTTTGTACTTCGGGAGCTTGCATAAATAAATTCCAAAGAAAGCCTGTTCTATAATTTTCAATCATAGGTACAATGGTTCCTTGGTCAATTGCCAAATATCTTTTGGTTACCCAATCGTGATGTGGCGAAAAAGCGTCATAAGGTCCTGCTATTCCAATTAATCTATCTTTCCAATCGGTATTTTCATAGAAATAACGCAAGGCTTTCATAGATTCTGTAGGTGTATATGGAAAATCGGACAAGGCTGCTGTTGGCGAAATAACGCCTCTATCATTGTTGGGTTGATGTGCCGAATAGCCTGTTGAGCCATCGCTGTTTCGGGAATAACTAGCTGTTAAACCCCAACAATTTTCGCTATAACCATTCCATGCTAATGGATTGGCAATGCAATAAGCGTTCATAATTTTAGCGTGATTTTGTGTCAATGTCCAATAATTTGCATACTGGTCTGACAAACCTCTTGGGTCTAAACCCAAATAGGAATAATGCGCCCAAAACATGGGACCCACAGTAGAAGTTCCATTATAATTGAAGACTTTTGGAATACTAAAACTTGTTCCAGCACTAACTATACTTCCGTTTCTAGACCAACCTTCGGTATAGGCAACTGCAGGAATAGCATGTGTAGTCGAAGAAGCTGCCATTACATAAGTAATTAAACATTCATTATAACCTTCTAGTTTGAAATTTTTAATCCATGCAAAATTTGGTGACCAATGCCAATACATAACATGTTCACCTCCTTTGGTGTACCAATTCCATTCTACCCCTTTCCAAAGATTATCCGCTTTTAAAGCCAATGCTTGCTCTTCGGGAGTACCATTTTTGAAATACTCTCTGACGCAAATTAAACCTTGACACATAAAAGACGTTTCCACTATATCACCACCATCATCATCGCTCCCAAAAGGAACTACATGACCGGTTGTTCCATCCATCCAATGAGGCCAAGCACCATGAAACCTGTCGGCATTTTCTAAAAAAGTCAAAGCCGTATTCAGTCGTGTTATGGCTTCTGCTCTTGGGACAAATCCTCTTTCAATTCCAACTAAAATTGTCATTAATCCGAAACCTGAACCACCTGTTGTAACAAGATGTTCGTCTAACGATGTTTGATCAACGTGGTATCTTTCTCGGGCTAATTTGGAATTGGTTTCTGCATATTCCCAAAAATATTTCAACGCATCTTTTTGAGCTAAGTCCAATAATTGTTCATCCGTTAATGGCTCTTCCGAAGGTGTATCGTTCGATTGATTGGAACATGAGCAAGAAACTAGAAGAAACTGTAAAACTAGTAATGACCTAACCAGTGTGTTCATATTATAGATTGTTGATTTGTTTTTGGTTTATATAAAAAAACCTAATAGGTTGGGCAACCTATTAGGTTTTTTTGGGATAAATATTAGATTATCTTCCTTGTGATTCTAACTCATATAAAGAGTTAACATCTGCAGCGGATAACGCTTTTTTCCATACTCTGATTTCGTCTATCGATCCATTCATTGGTCTTTGCCAAGAATCTGGTGTTCCGTCAACTACCGTTTGGAATGTTCCGATTACTGGTTTAGCAGGTGTGAAGAAATTTAAAGGTAAAGCTGTTCCGCCATTTCTTGATTCCCAAACTGGGTTTGATATTTTTTGACCATTTGCATATAATTTAAATAATGCGGTAGTACTATCCCAAGTAATTACGTAATGTGCCCATTGTCCTCCATTTTTACATGCAGCAGCAACGTGACCAGCTAAAATATCATCTGCGCTTGGATTTGCAGAGTTGATAATGTCTTGAAAATTAGCGCTTCCATCTCCGTTTTTAATAACAGATAAACCTTTCATCACTAATGTATCACTAGCAACTGATCTCCATCCTGTTTCAGACATTAAATTGAAGTTACCAGCCCATTCGTTTGGACGCGTTAAAGAGAATAACATTGTTGGATGTCCATCAGCACCAGCACCTCCGTTATTGGAAATTTTTGCCCATAAACTGATACTCATACTTGCCATTGAAGAAGATAAAGCTGTAATTTCTGGAAAAGCTAAATACCCATCAGTAAGTACTAATCCGCTTCCTTTAACTGCATCTGCATAGCTTGCTCCAACAGTATTAGACGGTGAAGTATTAGAAATAGATTCTTTACCATTTCCGTTTAATGGCCAATAGGCAACTAAATCAGATTTCCCTACTTCTCCAGCATTATTGTAACCTCCAATTGGTGGCAATGAACTTCCTCCGTCGCTACTACAGCTAGTAAATGATGCGAATGCAAGAGAAATAGCAAATGCCGAAATAAAAATTTTGTTTGTTTTCATAATAAAAAGTGTTTAATGTTAGTTAATTTACTTGGTTAATTTTAATTTGAATATCCTGGATTTTGTGTTAATAAACCATTGCTTTGCAAAATGGCGCTTGCTGGGATAGGAAAAAGTTCGTGTGTTCCCACAATAAATGTTTTCCCATTGGCTGTCATTGCTGCAGCTGCTTGACCGGTTCTCACTAAATCAAACCATCGGTCATGTTCCATTGCCATTTCCCATCTTCTTTCGTTATACAATTGCTGAATTGTTAGTGAGGTTAGTTCTGTTAAGCCTGCTCTTGTTCTTAACATGTTTACTTTATCAAGTGCTTCTTGTGTTTGTCCTAATTGAAATGCGGCTTCAGCTCTTATTAATAAAATATCGCTATACTTTAAAATTCTTAAATTTTTGGCTGTTTCTCCTTTGTTTCCGTTCCATGATTCCAAGACGCTACTTTGATATGATTTGTAGTTATATCTTGGATTATTCCATGTGGGTGAGCCTTGAAATCCATCCCAAAGTGTAAAGGGTGTAGATTGAACAAATAGTATGGTTGCATTTTTTCTTAAATCTCCCGCTTCATAAGAATTTGCTAATGCGAGTGATGGCGAATTAAAACCCCAACCTAAATCGGGTGTGCCTCTTGGCCCCTGAACATCGGAATATCCTGCTATGCCTTTATTCAAAGTGGCTTGAACTTCAAAAATAGATTCACTTCCATTTTCACCAACTTCTCTCCAAACATTAGAATAATCTGTCATAAGACTATATTGCCCTGAAACTATTACTTCTCCACTCATATTAAAAGCATCCTGCCACTTTTCCTGGTATAAATATACTTTTGCCAATAGTGCTTGTGCGGATCCTTTTGAAGCTCTTCCTAAATCGTTTGAAGAATATTGTCCTTTTAGTGGTAATTTTTCTATGGCATCCAGCAAATCGGCTTCAATTTGAGCATACGTTTCTTGTTTGGTTTTTCTAGCGTAAACCGTACTGTTTACTGTTTCAATATCATTCAAATCAATTTTTGTAGTAACAAGTGGCACTCCACCAAAACATCTAACCAAATCAAAATACCATAATGCTCTCAGAAATTTTGCTTCGCCAATTAATCTGAATTTTAGAGTTGGATCAATTGTAAGTTTATCAAAATAAAACAAGGCAGTGTTAGCTCTGTAAATGCCGCTGTATCTAGAATCCCATACATCTTTGAAAGAAGTCAAATTGGACTCAAACTGTAAGGCATCTAACTTATTTTTATCTGAACCCGAATCTCCCGGAGTTGAGCCTTTGTCGGCATCGTCTGAAGTTATACTGGTAACTCCAATCCAACTAAAAGAGCTCATATCCCAATCGAGCATTTTATTATAAACACCATTTACCAACGCGGTTGCGTTTTGTGGATTATTTAAAAAATCTTCCGCCGAAATATTTTCTTGAGGAGCTACATCTAAATCTTTATCGCAAGACATTAATCCTAAGAATAAAGCTAAAGTTGTTACTATATATTTTGTTTTCATAATAATTAGAAATTTAAATTAACACCAAAAATGAAGGTTTTATTAGTAGGATAAGCATCGAGCTCAATTCCTGCTCCACCAAGTGGATCTCCTGAAACTTCTGGCGAATAACCGCTGTATTTTGTAAAGATAAACGGATTGGTTGCCGTTGCATAAACTCTTATTTTATTGATTTTGTTCCAAATATTTGGCAATGTATATCCAATTGAAATATTGTTAACTCTTAAATAAGAACCATCTTCGACATAATAGGATAATGCTGGTGGAACATCGTTAAAAGGTTTTGGATTTGTTGCATTTGGTGTTGATGGTGTCCAAAAGCTATTTAACAAATCATATTCAACATTTTCATTTCCAAAACGTTGCGCTTTTTTACCATTGTAAATTTTGTTTCCTGCAACGCCATAAGTGTAAACAGAAAAATCAAAGCTTTTGTAGTTTAAATTAAAATTTAATCCGAAAGTATATTTTGGTAAATAAGAACCTGCTACTACTTTTTCTGAGCTGTATTCAAACCAGCCATCTGCGTTGTATCCTGTTTGCTGATATACATAAAAGCTTCCTAAAGATTCACCAACAACAACTTGTTTTACATCTACACCGTTTCCTAAATTTCCGCCAGATAAATTTTTGAAAAACGGACTGGTCACATCTGAAAGCTCATTATCATTCATAGAAACATTTCCGCTAATGCTGTAATCCCAATTATCATTGATTTTATGCTTGTAATTAAGCGTTATTTCAACACCTTGATTCGTAACTGTTCCTACATTTTGATAAACTGGATCATCACCAGATATAGCTGATGGTAAATCGACTGGCAAGATAATATCGGTATTTTTTCTGTGATAAAAATCAATTGTACCAGATAGGTTTCTGTTTAAGGTTTTAAAATCAACACCAAAATCAAACTCTTTCATTTTTTCCCAAGTCAAATTGGAATCAACTTCATAATCCGGAATAGAACCTGGATAAATAGACTGATTGGAACTAAAAGGATAGTTGTTTTGACCTACTGTAAAATTCACAGTATTCAAAGCATAAGAGCCTCTACCATTTCCAACAATACCATAACTGGCTTTAATTTTTAGATAATTTATAACTTTATTATCTTTTAAGAAATCTTCGTTAGAAGCTATCCATCCGGCAGATAATGAAGGGAAATTGGTATAGCGTTGATTTTTTACAAAACTGCTTATTCCTTCTCTTCTAACAATAGCTGTTACTAAATATTTGTTGTCATAATCATAATCTATCCTAGTAAAATACGCAATATTTACTACAGGTGTTGTACTTCTATTACTTACAATACTGCTTGGAGAAGCAGAGGTGTTGTTTGTTGAAAAATCTAACGACCAATAATTACTTTGTACTGGGACATTGTATCTTGTTGCGGTTAGATAATCTGAATTTCCAGTTACTGATTTTGACATTCCTAAAACAAAATTAAAGGTATGTTTGTCAAACTTTTTGTCGGCAGTAAAAAAGTTGTCCCAATTCCAATTGTAAAAATTAGATCTGCTTTGCGATAATGAATTATAATTTTCAGAAACTGTATTTCTTATATTATTATAAGAAAAGCTTTTTTCCACACCATAATTCCCTCCGTATCTGGAATTAAATTTTAAATAATTGGTGATTTGCATTTCAACACCTATCGAACCCGTAAAATAAAGATTTCTACTTTTGTTATTGACATCCATTAACATTGCAACCGGATTTGCCACATTGTTATATCGAATTCCATCAACATCATTATAACCTTGATCATTAACAAAAGGTTGGGCAAATGTCCCGTCAGGATTATAAACAGGCATAATTGGCGCTTGTTTGTATGCTTCTGTGAATGCGTGGAGTGGTTTTGGAGTATTATTTTCGTTTGTGAAATTTAAAAATTGAGTCACTTTAACTTTATCATTAAAAAGTTTAAACTCATTATTCGTAGTAACATTAGTTCTTCTATATTCAGAACCCATCAAAATTCCTTTCTCTTCATAATTAGAAGCAGAAAGATAATAACTTGCATTATCGGATGCTCCACTTAATGAAAACGAATTATTTACAACCTCACCCGTTTTGGTAATTTCATTAAGCCAATTTGTATTTACATTTGGAGATAAATTAAAGAACGTTGAGGAGCCTAAAGCTGAATTATTATAGTAAGCATATCTGTAAGCGTCGGCGAGTTTCACTTTTGTCATTATATCTTTTATTCCAAAATAACTATCGACAGTAACTTTTATATCTCCCTTCTTCCCTTTTTTGGTAGTAACAAAAACAACTCCATTCGCTCCTTTTTGTCCATAAATTGATAGTGATGCTGCATCTTTTAAAATATCAATAGTAGCAATGTCATTTGAACTTAAACCATTTAAACCATTTGTTTCTACGCCATCAATAATGTATAAAGGAGAACTAGCACCCGTTACAGTTCCCAAACCTCTTATAATAATATTAGGTGCTTTTCCTGGTTCGTCATTGGTAACAATATTTACACCCGCTGCTTTACCTTGAATAGCTTGAATAGCCGATTGTGCAGGATTTTTAAGTATTTCTTCACTTTTAATTTGACTAACAGAACCCGTTATACTCCCTGCCTTTTTAGTTCCATAACCCACAACTACAACTTCTGTTAAATTATTTGGTTGTTCTTTGAGCACAATATTCAAAGTTTCAGAAACTGCCTTTTTTGAAACCGTTTCATAACCAATAAACGAAAATTGCAATACATCATTTAGTGCACTCTTAATTGAAAATTTTCCATCTAAATCAGTAACTGTTGATGTTTTTGATGCTTTTGAAACTACATTTACTCCAGGTATTGGCATGCCATTATTATCGGTTACGGTACCATTTATTGATTGTGCATTGAGAGCACTTGTAACAAATAATAGGAATAAAAAACTACATAGGTTTTTCATGAAATATAATTGTTTGATTTTGCTTTCGCTAAGATAAACAATATAACGTTGTAGTTGACAGAAATTAATCACTACATTACTACATCAAAATTCATAATTTTTAATTTAAATAATTGAATTTCAAAATTTTATAATGTTAAATAAATGTGAATAACTCATCCGAATAGTAATTGCTTGATGTAGTTGTGATGAGTTAGAAATTGATAAAATAAATACTAAAAAATAATGTTATTGATAAAAATAAAAGAATAATTATAGGTTAATCATAAACTTAGTAAGGCTGATTTCTGCATTTATTTCCAGCTTTTTTCTTAAACGATAGCGTTGCAACTCAACGCCTCTAAAGGAAATATTCATTAATGGTGCAATTTCTTTGGAAGATAGATTCATTTTTAGATAAATACAAAGCTTAATATCCTTTGAAGTTAATTGAGGAAATCGTTGAGTTAGTTTATTGACGAAATCTTCGTGGCTTTGCATCAGGTTTTTTTCAAAACTTTGCCATTCGTTTTTATTTATTGCATTAATCTTAATGGACTTCTTAATTTTATTTTTGAGTTGATTCAAATCATTCTCATTATCCAAAATGCTTTGTATGCTTTCAATCATTTCTGATTGTTTAGCAATAGAAAGCGACTTCCCTGCTACTTCTGAAGCTTTCGACTGAACTTGCATTTCAAGAATGTGTCGATCATAATCTTGCAATTTTAATTTGTTTTCGGCAGTTAGCTCCAATTGTAAAATTTGTTTTTGATGCTTAAGTTCCTCTTCCTTGAGCTTCAATTTTTCTAAATACCTGATTTTATTCCATTTGTAATACAAATAAAAACTACCTGAAATCAATAGAATATATATTAAAACCATCCAAAAAGAAAAATACCAAGGCTTGTCAACTTTAAATTGATAGTCGGAAATAGGAACATAACTTTTCCCGTCATTATAAAACACTTTTAAATCTTGATTGCCGCTTGTAAGGTTATTTAAAATTATTTTACCCTCTTTAACTGGCAGAAAATCATTGGAACCATTTAAAGTATAGAACAAACCTAAACGATTGTAACCGTAGTATTTAGAGATAATATTTATTTCAACCGATTGATTGTACCGAATGGATGTATCATCCGTTATCATGGCGCCTTGATAAAATCCCTCTACATGCAGTTTTTGCTTTTTAATCCTATCATTTTTTAATTGGAAAGAGAAAAAGCCATCGTCAAGGTTCATTAACAAACGATTGCCGTCATTAAAAACCTTCGAATCCTGATTGATTAACTTGCCTTCATAATATTTTTCAGGGAGTAATTCCCAAATGTATTTATCATCAACTTGATGAATAATATAAAGCAGTTTGTCTTTTAAAACAATGAAGTTAGAGTTGTTTACCGGTACGATTTCAGAAATTGTCGCGAAATTTTTATTGAAAATAGCATTTTTTTCTAGCTTATTTGAAATGGAATTATAGTTGTACCAAACGTTATTAATAAAGAACAAAATCTCATTTTTGAAATTAAAAATCTTTACGCCATAATCATTCCAAATCTTGTTTTGTTGCGTAACATTCTCCACTTTTTCAACTTCATAGTTGTTATTAAAAGTAATGCGAAACAAACTTCTGTAATTATCAACGGCCCAAAGTTCTTTAGGTTTGTTTTGTGCAATATTCTTAATGGGTTTGGTTAAATTATCAATGATTTTGTATTTCGATAAATTAATAGGAGCGTCATATAAAATAATCCCCGAATAGTTGGCTTGAAAATACTTATTATCATAATCGCTTTCCTGAAATTTCCACCCACCGCTAATGGAATTTACCTTTTTCAGCACATCATTTTCATAAATAAAGGTTCCATCGTTGTGACCAATGATGTACTTCTGCCCTATTTTATGAATGTCCCAAACCTGTCCTTGTGAATTGGGAAGCAACTGCAATTGCTTGTTTTGGTATTTAAAAACACCGTGATTTGAACCTAACAAATAACCGTTTTTGATAGATGCCAAAGTATAAACCGAGCCCAAAACCCCAGTATTATCAGAGAAAATAGCATAGGGAGAATTAATTTCTATATGCGAAATTCCATTGTCTAAACCCAGCCACAAGTCGTTTTCTTTATCAAACCCAATACTTAGCACTGAGTTATTTTTAAGAGAATTGTTTCTGTTAATATTGATATGCGTATTGGATTTTAAATCAACAATATACAAACCTTTAAAAGCCGTTCCAATGGCAAGTCTGTTTTCATCAATGACTTTTGCAGTGATGATAATTTCTTTCTTCAAAACTTCGTTTAACTCATTTTTCCATGGCACGAGTTTGTCGTTTTCTTCAACAAATACACCGCTCTTTTGCGTAAAGAAGTAAGCCTGGTTATTACTTTTTAAAATGGAATGAATGATGTTATCTTCTAAACCTTCCCATTTTTTAATTTTTGTAAAGGTTTTATTTTCAAAAAGATACACGCTATTTCTAACCGATGCAACATATATTTTATTATCAATTACAAAACAATAGGAAATTTGAAATGGGATTCTAATCTTTTCAATTTTGTTATTGGAATAAATGAAAAGTTCGTTGAAAGATTGGAAATAAATCTTATTGTCGTGTTTAAAGATTTTCCATATTTCTTCGTTGATGGATTGGCCTGTGAAAAGTTGTTTGTCTTTGGATAAAGAAGTGTAAATCATTTTCCCTGAGGCTCTTTTCCAATAGCCAAATTCATTATAAGAACCTGTGTATACGTTATCGCCATCAACGAAAACAGAGCGTAAAATAGTCTTATTAGGTAAAGTATATTTTTCCCATCTTACACCATTGTAACGCAAAAAATAATGGTTGTTGGCAAAATAAAAAGCATCGTCATTGCCTTGTGCAACACTCCAAACTTGATTGTCGCCATTGTAATTTGACTTACTAAAATTCTCAACAAAAGGAAGTAATTCTTGGGATTGAACCGTCTGAATTATTGTTATAAGAAGAAAATAAAATACTGCCTTTTTCACCAATTGAAATTTTATATTCCAAATGTAAAAAAGATATTGCATTAAAACTGCTTTTTATAAGAAACAAAAAATAAGAGAGTCTTTCTTTATTTACCTTCTACGTAATCTTGCAAGTAAGCAAATCGATCCGTGAGTTTGCCGTTTTCGGTGATTTTCGCACGTTGCAAAATGCCTTCTTTATCACCATTGAAAAAAGCCGGAATTACATATTTCATAAACATTTCACCAAAACCTTCGCTGGCGTCTTTTGGCAATTCGCAAGGCAAATTATCAACCGCCATTACTACAATAGCGCCAGGATGTGTATAAGGTACTTCTTTATTTTCGCTTGGTAAATAACCGTAAATTGGATCAGCTATAGTAGAAGCTTTTACGGTACAAGCAATCGGTCCATCCACATCACAAGAAACATCGGCAACGACTTTTATTTTACAATCTGCTGCTTGAAGCATTTCTCGGGAAAGAATTACTGGCGCATCATTTCCATAAAAATGTCCTGCCATATAAATATCCGATACTTTAGTAAAACGCTCAAAATCAGAAACGTAATCCTTCGGATTTTTATAGAAATCGGTGTTGTCTATAACTTGTCCGTCTTTACGTTTGTTATAATCCAACACATCAATTTGAGTGTATACAGGCTGCGTATAAATTTTGGTAAGGAAATCATTTGGCGAAACTTGCTTGATTTTGATACCATCCAATATTTCTTTGATACCCATACCTACTTTCCCATGACCCGTTAGCACAATTTTAATCGGTGGTAACGTTTGTCTTTTGAGTTTTTCAATTAAGGCAGTTTTTCCATTCAGCGTTTCTGCTTTTGGAATAGTAAATAATTCAAATTTAATTCCGAAGGCACGAAGTCCGTTATAAGCACCAACAATTCCTGCATAACGTCCAAAACCAATTAACCTTCTATTGGCAGCATCAACAATAGTTTCGTGATCATAGAGTTCTATATTTTTCTCTAAAACAGCTTGCAATAATTTCCGGTTATGCGTCTGTTTTTTGATAGTATGAGAGAAAAAGAAATATTTTTTATTGGGAATTAATGCATCAATTGGCACTTCTTTTACGCCAAAAAGCACATCACAATCGGACACATCATTAGTCACTTCAATACCCAAATTGCTATATTGTTCATCCGTAAAAATTCGAATGTCCGAACTTTCAACTTTTATAATCGCATCGGGATGCGCCTTTTTCAAACAAACCAATTCTTCTGGTGTAAAGACAACTCTTCTATCAACAGGTATTTTTCTTTCTTTAATAATTCCGAATTTCATAGTGCGTTTTTAAGCGCACCAAAAGTAGTTGTAACGAAAACGTTTTCAAAACTTTTTTCAAGAAATAAAATAGTATCTTTAAACTTATTTTTTAGACAAATATACAGTCCTAAAAACTGTGGAAAACCTGTTGATAGCTTTCTAAAAAAGTTCTTTTACAGCTTTTTTGTTTGGTTATATTTGTTAATCTAATACTATAAAATGAAATCTTCAAAATATATAATCCTACTATTACTGGCAATTCTATTCCTTACAAAATGCTCTAAGCAAGAAAAGACCGAAGAAGGCGTATTAAAAGTAAACGAAAATGGGATTCCAGTAATGCAACCCCTACTAGAGGAAATGCCGCTACTCACTACTTCATATATTAATACAAAGAAAAATGGAGTAGCTCATTTTTTTGAAAATACTTGGTCCACAAAAAATGACAATGTGAGCTTTTTGGTTGCGAAAAACGGACAAATTATATATGAGAATTATTTGGGCTATGCCAATAAAAGTACTGGTGAAAACATCACAAAAGATACACCACTTCACATTGCTTCCGTTAGTAAAGTCTTGACGGCAACTGCCATTTTACTTTTAGTAGATACCAAGAAAATAAAACTAGATCAAAAGGTAACTTCTATCATTAAAAACTTTCCTTATCCAGATGTAACGATTCAAACGTTGTTAAATCACAGAAGTGGTATGAAAAATTATGCTTATTTCACCTTTGACAAAAAGATTTGGAATACCAAAGAAACCTTGACTAATGAAGATATCGTGAAGATAATGGTGGATAATGAAATCCCATTAGAATCCAAAACGGATACGCGTTTTAGTTATTGCAATACCAATTATGCTGTTTTGGCCTTAATTATTGAAAAAATAACGAAATTAAAATATCCTGAAGCTATGAAGCAAATGATTTTCACTCCTTTGGGAATGACAAATACGTTTGTTTTTGATATCGAAAAAGACCGCGGAAATATTGCTCCTTCTTATAAAGGAAATAATGTTGAAATTGGTGTGGATTATCTTGACGGAATATACGGTGACAAGAATATTTACTCTACGCCAAGGGATTTATTAAAATTTGATAAGGCACGTTATGCACCCTTTTTCCTGAATCCTGATTTGTTGAAGAAAGTTTATACTGGCTACAGCAATGAACATAAAGGACAACGCAATTACGGTCTTGGGATTCGAATGACCGAATATGAAAAAGGTAAAACTTTCTATTACCACAACGGTTGGTGGCATGGAAATACTTCTTCGTTTCTAAATTTAAGAGATGAGAAAGTAACGGTTATTGTTTTATCCAATAAGTTTACCAAAAAAACTTACCAAACCAAAAAATTAGCAGCGCTGTTTGGTGATTATCCTTTTAAATTAGAGGACGACGAATAGCAATCAACATTATTTCTTCGGTTGCAAATGCTAATTAATGTACTATCTTTGCGGTCTGATTTTTGCTAAGGAACTTCCAAATTCATAAATCAAAAAGGGGTCGACTGGTTTTGACAGCAAGTCGAATTGAAAAGTAAGCACGTCGAGAACTGGGACAATTCTCGTTAATAAAAGGTTTCAAAACACTTACACGGCGAAGGAAACTACGCTCTTGCTGCATAATCTGAATTAAAGTAAGATTAGCCACGTCCTACAAGGTAGGAAAGTGAGATTTCTCTCAAAAGCCTTGGTTTGTGGCGGTTGGTTAAGAGGAATCGTAAAAATAAACCTAGATTTGGTAGCGCTTCGATGCCACTTCGAAACTCAGAAGATAAGCGTTTGGTGGTTGTTTCTGTCCTAGCCCAACGTCGAAAACCCAAACAGGAAATAAGCGTGTAGAAAGTTTTTTAGTTGCTTGTTTGGACCCGAGTTCGATTCTCGGCGACTCCACTTAAAAATAAGGATAACTCTCGAGTTGTCCTTATTTTTTTTTGCTTTTTTTATTATGTAATCTTATTTTTATCTTTTCAGTAAAAAAACAAAATCTCTATATAATATTCAAATATTTATTACTAGAATTATATATATTTGATATAATTAACATTTGTTTATTATTTTATGCTACCCAATTTACCTCATAAATTCTTAAAACACTTTAAGGAAAGTCTTTTTATGGCTTCTTTATTCTTATTAGTTAGTACAAACTTACATGCTACTAATTACTATGTTAATGATATCTCAACACTTGGCGATATTTACACAAGTGCAATTGGTAATGATATTAATGATGGTAAATCACCTAGCACTCCTAAACTTACATTATTAGCGGCTTATAAAATTGCATCAACAGGTGATGTAATTTATGTGGACACTGGCAATTATTTGCAAAATGATGCTTTTAATTCAGCAATAGCAAGCAATTCAAAAAAAGTACAAATTATTCGAGCAAGTATTGATACGCCTGTTTATAAAAAGAATCCCTTGCCTACCAATCAAAAAGTTTCTCCAGCTATTTTTTATGTGAGCAATGATAAACCTGTTGAAAGAGAAGTTTATATGCAGCAACGTCAAAATACTGCTAGAAAAAATTAAAAACAAGGAGGGTGAAACAAATTTTCAAATTTTCATATATACTGTTACTGTATATTGGTTTAACAACCAGTCTATTTGCGCAACCTGCAAACGATACTTGTGGCACAGCTATTCCAATTGCTGTTGGAACGGGTGTTTGTAATTCAATATTATATACCAATGTAGCTGCTACTACAAGTGGAAATCCAGCAACTCCGGCTTGTTGGTTACCAAATAGCATGAGTCATACTGTTTGGTTTTCATTTGTAGCAACAACAGCGGATATTGAGCTTTCAACCAATTTTGGCGGAACACTTGCCAATACTCAAATTGCAGTTTACAGTGGTGGATGCGGAGGGCTTACGCTTTTGGCATGTCAAGAAGATATAAATACTGGTGGTGGATTATTTCATACAAATGTTATTTTACATGGATTAACCATTACTAATACTTATTATATTGCTGTAGATGGTAATGGAAATACTACTGGTACTTTTGGCATTTGTGCTCAAGAAACGTTACCGGTTGGTCCTACACTACCAGTTCAAGATTGTGTAACTTCTCAAAATTTATGTAACCTTAACAATATAGTTGTTCCAAATGGCGCTGGTGGTGTAGGGACGAGTCAAGAATCTCCTAGCTGTTTTGGTGCTCCAGGTGAACGTTCATCAAATTGGTTTTCTTTTACCGTAGCAACAAGTGGTAATTTGTGTTTTGCAGTCACTCCAAATGCCGTAATAGATTATGATTTTGCTGTTTATAATACCTCAGCAAGTTGTCCAGGCACCGAAATATCTTGTAATTGGGATCCAACTACTGGTGCATTAGGAACTACTGGTTTAGGTTGTGCGGGTATTCAATGTAATACTTGCCTTGCTGTTGTTGCTGGACAAACTTACTCCATTTTAATTGACCGCTATACCGCTTCTTCGGCATCTGGTTTTACAATGAGTTTTGCAGGTACTACTGCTACTTTTGCAAGTCCAAATCCTACTTTTACCGCAACTACAGTTTGTGTAGGAACTGCTACACAATTTACCAATACTACCAATGGAAATTTCACATATAGCTGGAATTTTGGTGATGGTAATACTTCAAGTTCAGCAAACCCATCACATACTTATGCCACAAATGGTACTTATAATGTAACTCTTTTACTAACTGCTATTCCTGGCGGATGTCAAAATGCCATTACACAACCAGTAACAGTAGGCACGTTGCCAACGGTTGACGCAGGCACCGCCATACCAATATGTGCTGGAGGTTGTGTTACTTTAGGAGGAACAACAAATGCAACAGGAGCATCTAATACACCTTCATTTACTAATGGAAGTACTTATGCAATTCCTGATGATGATCTAGTAGGTGTATCTTCCCCAATAACTGTTTCTGGTGTTGCGCCAGCCACTATAGCCGCAAGCTCTATTGCTTCAGTTTGTGTTAATATAGCTCATACATGGGATTCAGATTTAGAATTATATCTACAGTGTCCTAGTGGAGCATTAATTGCATTATCACTAAATAATGGTGGCTCTGGAAATAATTATACGAATACTTGTTTCACTCCAACGGCAGTTACTCCAATAACATCTGGTGCACCACCATTTACAGGAATATTCATCCCTGAAGATTCTTTTAATCTTTTAAACGGTTGTAATGCTAATGGTACGTGGCAATTGATAGCTGTGGATGACGCCTTTATAATTAGTGGAACTATTACAGGCTGGACAATCACTTTCAATAATAATCTTCCTGCATATACCTGGTCTCCAACAACGGCAATGACCAATTCAACAACGTTAACTCCAACTGTATGTCCAGCTTCCACAACAACTTACACTTTAACAGCAAATAATGGTGTAGGATGTACTACTTCTGACACAGTAACCGTTACTGTAGGTGCTACAATAGCATCTCCAATACTCACTCCTACCCAACCGACTTGTACTGCGACAACAGGAACAATTACAATTACCGCCGTGGCAGGAATTACCTTTAGCTTTGATGGTGGTGCCTATTCTGGAACACTTGTTTATAGCGGTTTGGCTCCAGGTTCATCCCATACCGTAATTGCTCAAAACGCAGGAGGCTGTCTTTCTGCAGCAACCAATATCACACTTAATGCACTACCCACTAATCCAGCACCTCCGATACTAACACCCACTCAACCAACTTGCACGGTAGCAACTGGAACGGTAACGATTACAGCAGTTGCAGGAGTTACTTTTAGTTTTGATGGTGGAGCCTATTCTGGGACTTTAGTTTATGGTGGTTTAGCGGCAGGTTCATCCCATACCGTGTTTGCTCAAAATGCGGCAGGTTGTATTTCGGCAGTTTCTAATATTACTTTAAATGCGCAACCAGCAACACCAGCTTCTCCGATAGTAACACCAACTCAACCTACTTGTGCTGTGGCAACAGGAACAGTAACCATTACGGCAGTTGCAGGAGTTAGTTTTAGTTTTGATGGTGGTGCTTATTCTGGAACTTTAGTTTATAGTGGTTTGGCTGCGGGGTCTTCTCATACTGTGTTTGCTCAAAATGCGGCAGGTTGTATTTCGGCGGTGTCCAACATTACTTTAAATGCGCAACCAGCAACACCAGCGTCTGCGATACTAACACCAACGCAACCAACTTGCGCCGTGGCAACTGGAACAGTAACTATTACGGCGGTAGCTGGAAATACTTTTAGCTTTGATGGTGGTGCGTATTCGGGAACTTTAGTTTATAGCGGTTTGGCAGCTGGGTCTTCTCATACTGTATTTGCTCAAAATGCGGCAGGTTGTATTTCGGCAGTGTCCAATATTACACTCAATGCACAACCAGCAACGCCAGCTGCACCAATACTAACACCAACACAACCGACTTGCGCCGTGGCAACTGGAACAGTAACCATTACGGCAGTTGCAGGAGTTACCTTTAGTTTCGATGGTGGTGCTTATTCTGCAACATTAGTTTATGGCGGTTTGGCTGCGGGGTCTTCTCATACTGTGTTTGCTCAAAATGCCGCGGGTTGTATTTCGGCGGTGTCCAATATTACTTTGAATAATCAACCTACAACGCCTGCGTCTCCAATACTAACACCAACTCAACCCACTTGTGTAGTGGCTACTGGAACGGTAACGATTACAGCAGTTGCAGGAGTTACTTTTAGTTTTGATGGTGGAGCCTATTCTGGGACTTTAGTTTATGGTGGTTTAGCGGCAGGTTCATCCCATACCGTGTTTGCTCAAAATGCCGCAAGTTGTATTTCAGCGG
>Ga0208628_1000284_pt1 | contig 28844 bp, 21 predicted proteins | sample LakWasMet16_LOW5_2_FD_183864 | JGI IMG/M metagenome (GOLD analysis project Ga0208628, IMG submission 183864) | Freshwater sediment methanotrophic microbial communities from Lake Washington under simulated oxygen tension - Sediment Metagenome... | ecosystem: Environmental > Aquatic > Freshwater >... | reverse complement strand
AGACACCGACCATGAAAGTCATACTGGGTGAAGCCGGCATGATGGGCCCCATGGGCTTAATGGGTTTGCCGGGAACGCTCGGCGCCACAGGCCCAGAAAGTACACAGGGTATCCAAGGTGCAGCTATACCGCAGGGACCTTCCGGTACTGGTTACGCACGGACACAAGCAATATTTGGCACTGGTCCGATTACCCATTTTGATGCTGACGGTTTTAAAATTGATTCACCCGATGCGGCCACCATCAGGCTAACCAACACCGCAGGAGGCTTTCTGGACTTTGGTCTATCGGCTCCAACAGGTTGCTCTGTTCCTACTTCCACTGGAGCGACTACAACAAACACCTCGCAAACTTTCAGATTTTCGTTCGGTGCAGGTGAAACATCGTCTGCCAGTTTATGCACGGAAGGCAGTATGGTTTTGGTAACCGTCCACAGTCAGGCTGCTGGTGTTGTACGCATATTCCAGTGCCAACGCCATACCAGCAATGCCAATGTCTGCCAACGCTTGAATTAATGTCGAACCTGCGCAGTAAATACCGCACTGGATTTGTCGGCAATCGCCTTATTGTTGGCGAGCTATGCCACCTTCATGCTGCCTGTGAAAAACATGCCTGCTCCTTCCTTGTCCAATGACGAAGAAGTGGCTGAGTTCAAGGAGCAGATGATGCTATTTCAACGTGCACTGGCTCGAAGTGAAGCGGCTAGATCCAATTCGATTACCTCGGCTCAAGATGGATCGCTTGATCCAAACTCAAAGCCATCCGAAGAAGTCGTTAAAGCTGAAATTATCGGATTCAAGGCACCGAGTGGAATTAAAATTAAAATGGCTGCCAATGGATCTATTTCAGCCACTAACAGTGATATGAATATGACAGGGAAATCCATCTTGATCCGGGCTCAAAGAACGGACGGGGCTGAGGAAAACATCAGTATTATCGTGCCGGCTCCCGGCAATTGAAGCTTCTGCCATTCAATAAAAAAGCCCGGTTACCCGGGCTTTTTTATTGAATGAAAATCACGGTTAGAGGTTAGCTTCGATTACCGTTACCTTGTATTCTTTTCGCAATGATTTGACATAGGCTTCGGCTTCAACCGAACCACGGGCCTGCGCAAGTTGCTTGCGAATCGACTTGCGTGTTTCCGCATCGATCGAAGTGACATCGCCTTCCTTCACCGTCATCACCTGAATCAGAGCATAGCTTTCGGCCTGCAATTTCGCGACACCGATTTGAATTTTCTTGCCATCCGGACGCGGCAATGCAAATGCCGCCTTGGCAACTTCGGTCAATTGCGGGATTGGCGGGTTGCGCGGCATCAATGGCCAATCCGAGACCGGGACGCCCAGTTCTTTTGCAAGCGCATCCAGAGTTTCACCTTTGTTCGCACGTGCCTGTAAAGCCTCTGCGCGAGTCTTCGCAGCATTGCTAGCACGATCGGCAACGAAATCGGCTTGCACACGATCACGAATTTCAGCCAGCGGAATAACGCCTGCCGGTTTGTAATCGACGACCCTCAACACGACAATTTGATTTTCGGCAATTTCAATGGCATCGCTGACTTCACGATTTATTTTCTGGGCATCCGAAAAAGCCGCCTTGCGAATTGGTTCAAGTGCCGCAATGCCGTCGCCCGCACTGCGCGTGAACGGGCCTGCACGCAAAGGCGTCAAACCCATCTTCTTTGCCTCAACAACCAGAGCCGCCGGATCCTTGTAGGCTGCATCCGTCAATTGCTCGACGGTTTTATTCAGCACGGTCTCGCGCTCGCGCTCGAAGTAGGAAGCTTCCAATTCCGGGCGTACTTCTTCAAACGAACGGGCTTCACCGGCAACATTTTCGCGATAAAAAATCACGTTGTAACCATCGGCACTACGTATCGGATCGCTAACCTGGCCAACTTGCAGTCCCGCAAACGCCTTTTCAACGGCAGGATCAAGCAGCCCGGGCTCGACTGCTCCCAGATCACCGCCGCTGTCCTTCGAACCTTCATCTTCGGAGTATTGTTTTGCCAGTGATGCAAAATCCGCTCCGGGTACGCGTGCCAGCTTTGCAACGTTGTTCGCCTTGGCAAGAGCAGTGTTGGCGGCAGTGGCTGGCGCATCCTTTGCCACGGCAAAGAAGATATTGGATGCCATTTTCTGGTCAGCCGTACGATAGGCATTAATTTGCTTTTTATACAAATCAAGCAAACTTGCTTCATCGGCCGTTTCCTTGACCGGCAGACTCGCACCGTTGATTTCCACGTATTCAATCGTGACTTTTTCATCGTTGCGATAACGCGAACTATTCTTTTTGTACCAGGCATTGATCTCTGAAGCTATCGGAGAAGGCTGTGCCACGGCGAGCGCTGGAATCGGCAAATAACGCAAGTCGCGTGTTTGTCGTTCAAGCTTGATATAGGACTCGACCTCTGCATCACTGGCCATCGACGAACCGACAATCGTACCTGGCACCATTTGCCGCTCGATACCTTTACGAATCAGTTCATCCACCTGTGTTTCAGTCATGCCTCTGCCAGCCAGAAAGCTTTTGTATTTCAAAATATCGAAAACACCTTTCTCGTTTTGAAAATCCGGCAGCTTCTTTACCGCATCGGCCAGCACCGCATCGGAAACTTTCAGGCCTTTCTGCTGCGCTGCAAATACGATCAACTCTTCATCGATCAATTTATCGAGAACCGCACGCTTGGATTCGACAGTCTCGAATTTTGCAGCATCGAAAGCATCGCCTTTTTCTGCCATCTCACGCTGACGGGCCTGCTCCAGCCGCGTGCGAAATTCATCAACGCCGATCTCTTTACTTGGCTTTCTAAAACCGAGGAACAAGCCCTCGCCTTCAATTTTCGCTACGTAATTATTGGATTGCGGAGACAGATAATCCTGAATACCGAAACCCAAACCGAAAATCACGATGATGGTGCCGAGGATGAAAGTGGCGATCCAACCTGAAGTTTTATCACGAATGTTCTGGAGCATAGTGATCTTTACCGAAAGTCTGCGTTGAACAAAAATTTGAGGAACCCGGAGCTGAAAAAACAAAGGCGCCTTTGAAGGCGCCTTTGAAGGATTGGCGGAGTGGACGGGACTCGAACCCGCGACCTCCGGCGTGACAGGCCAGCATTCTAACCAACTGAACTACCACTCCGCGTTTTTTAACTTTTACACTTCATTTGTTACTAGGATGATGCCTTGGTGGGTGCTGAGGGTTTCGAACCCCCGACCCTCGCCTTGTAAGGGCGACGCTCTACCGCTGAGCTAAGCACCCTAGCGAGTCGCTTAGTTTACAGCATCCTTAAGGGCTTTACCAGCTTTGAATGCCGGATTTTTCGAAGCCTTGATTTTAATGGTCGCACCGGTTTGAGGGTTGCGGCCTTGACGAGCGGCGCGCTTGCGTACCGAGAAGGTGCCAAAACCAACGAGGGTAATGGTGTCGCCTTTCTTGAGTGCTTTCTTGATCACTTCGATTACGGCATCAACTGCACCAGCAGCATCGGCTTTCGACAGTTCAGCGGCGTCTGCTACGGCACCAACAAATTCAGCTTTGTTCATTATTAACTCCCTGTGCGATATGTATTCGCAAAAATTTTTATAAATTAGTCGTGTTAGAAAGAAAACAGCATCTAATCCACCTGAGCCGAAACGTTAGGACGCATCCATTTCGGTTGTGCAATTTATACCAGTGCTTTTTTACATAAGCAAGCACTGAGAGCCATATTTTTCGCGGCTCTCAGTAATTTTTGAATTTTGCTTAATGACGTAACGTGTTTGGGTCAGAATCGCGGCCAGTATTTTCAGTGCTTTCCTTGACAGCGCTGGTGGATTCTGTTGATGGCGACAAAGGTCGCACCAATGCGACATCGAGCACCTCGTCAATCCACTTAACTGGAATAATCTCAAGGTCTTGCGTGACGTTCTTCGGAATGTCGGCAAGATCTTTTTTATTTTCCAGCGGTATCAAGACCGTCTTTATGCCGCCACGTAGCGCAGCGAGCAGCTTTTCCTTCAATCCACCGATGGGCAACACACGTCCACGCAATGTTATTTCGCCAGTCATGGCCACATCTGCCCGAACCGGTACGCCCGATAGTGCAGAAACCAAAGCCGTGACCATTGCAATGCCTGCACTGGGCCCGTCTTTCGGCGTGGCTCCCTCCGGCACATGCACATGGATATCGAATTTTTGATGAAACTCGGTATCAAGTCCGAGTGCTTCGGACCTTGAACGAACAACGGTATGGGCAGCCTTTACCGATTCCTGCATCACATCACCCAGTTGTCCAGTGAGTATCAGTTGCCCCTTACCCGGCATCAACGTTGCTTCAATTTGCAGCAGGTCGCCACCAACTTCGGTCCATGCAAGTCCGGTAACCAAACCGACTTCGCTTTTTTCTTCAGCCAATCCGAAATCAAAACGCTGAACTCCCAGGTATTTATCCAGATTCTCGGATGACACTTTGACTGTCGCCATTTTTCTCGCGGCCTTGCCATCTTTTTTGACTTGCCTGGCTTTCGGACCAGCCAGTGCGATTTCCTTGACCACTTTGCGCGAAATCTTGGCTATTTCCCGCTCGAGATTGCGCACGCCGGATTCGCGGGTGTAATAGCGAATGATGTCGCGCAGGGCGTCATCCTGGATTTTTAGTTCGCCCTCTTTCAAACCATTGCCTTTCAATTGTTTCGGCAGCAAGTAGCGCTGGGCTATATTCAGTTTTTCCTCTTCGGTATAGCCCGGGATCCTGATTACCTCCATTCGGTCCAGCAAAGGGCCCGGAATATTGAGCGAGTTGGCTGTCGCGATGAACATGACCTCCGATAAATCCAGATCCACTTCGAGATAGTGGTCATTGAATGTGTGGTTTTGCTCTGGATCCAGTACTTCCAGCAATGCCGATGAAGGATCGCCGCGAAAATCCATGCTCATCTTGTCGATTTCGTCCAGCACGAACAATGGATTGTTGGTCCCTACTTTATTCAAGTTCTGCACGATGCGTCCCGGCATCGAACCGATATAGGTCCTCCGATGGCCACGAATCTCAGCTTCATCGCGAACGCCACCAAGGCTCATGCGAATGAATTTGCGATTAGTCGCCTTAGCGATACTCTGCCCCAGCGAGGTTTTGCCCACGCCAGGCGGGCCTACCAGGCACAAAATCGGGCCATGCATTTTTTTCACGCGTGCCTGCACCGCCAGATATTCCAGAATCCGGTCTTTGACCTTTTCCAGTCCGTAATGATCGGCGTCAAGAACTTTCTGAGCCTCTTTCAAATCCTTGCGAACCTTGCTGCCTTTCTTCCAGGGCACTCCGGTCAGCCAATCGAGATAGTTGCGGACTACCGTTGCTTCGGCAGACATCGGTGACATTTGCTTCAATTTATTGAGCTCGGCTTTCGCCTTGGCTTCAATTTCCTTCGTCATTCCGGCATTGGCAATTTTCTTGGCCAACTCCTCAAGCTCGTTCGGCGCTTCCTCGTTTTCGCCCAGCTCTTTCTGGATGGCCTTCATTTGCTCGTTCAAATAATATTCGCGCTGGCTTTTCTCCATTTGCGATTTAACGCGACCGCGAATGCGTTTTTCGATTTGCTGGACGTCAATTTCACCGTCAACCAAACCGATAAGCATTTCCAGCCGTTCACCCACATTCAGGATTTCAAGCAGGGTTTGCTTGTCGACCAGACGCGTACTTAAATGTGCGGAAACAGTATCGGCGAAACGACTGGGATCATCTATTCCGGACAATGTACTAAGCAGCTCGGGCGGCAGTTTTCGATTGGTTTTGACGTATTGTTCGAACAATGACATCAGTGAACGTTGCGTCACATCCAGTTCGCGCGGATCACGATCGAATACGGAGTCAACTGTATGTGCTGTGCCGGTCATGGCTGTTTCCCGCTCGGAAAATCCCGTCATCCTGATACGTGCGGTACCTTCGACCAATACCTTGATCGTGCCATCCGGAAGTTTCAGCAATTGAAGTACATTGGCCAATGTGCCGATCGTATATAGATCTTCCGGTGCCGGATCATCGGTATCCGGGCTTTTTTGCGCAAGCAATAAAATTTGCTTGTCCGCAGCCATCGCCAGATCAAGCGCTTTTATCGAGCGCTCGCGTCCGACGAATAGTGGAATGACCATATGCGGGTACACCACTACATCGCGGAGTGGCAGCACGGGTAAATCTAACTGGGTGCCGGCAACTTTAACTTCCATTGTTTTCTCCATGGGCGCATGGCCCTTATATGCCGTTAATGGGGATGTCTAAGTCAATTGCAACCGCATGAAGTGAAACATACAAAGAAAAACGGGCCGATGTTGTCGGCCCGTTGTAAAGTTTTGTAAACATGCAGGCCTTAGTCGCCGGATGCCGCTCGGGCAGGCGGCGCTGTATTGGAATAAATGATGTACGGTTCGGTTTGATGATTGATCACCGATTCATCTACAACCACTTTGCTGACGTTTTCCATCGATGGCAGGTCATACATGGTGTCGAGGAGCACGGATTCCAGAATGGTCCGCAAACCACGGGCACCGGTTTTACGCTTAAGGGCTTTACGTGCAACCGCTAGCAGGGCGTCCGGGCGAATTTCCAGCTCTACGCCTTCCATTTCAAACAGTTTCTTGAACTGCTTGCTGATCGCATTTTTCGGTTCGGTCAGAATTTTTACCAATGCCTGCTCGTCAAGTTCTTCAAGTGAAGCAACTACCGGCAAACGTCCGACAAATTCGGGAATCAAACCAAATTTGATCAAATCTTCCGGCTCGGCATCGTGCAACAGCTTGCCAGTATCGGCCTTACGTTCGGAGCTCTTCACTTTGGCGCCGAAGCCAATACCGCCGGCATCAGTTGTACGTTGCTGGATGATCTTGTCGAGACCCGAGAAAGCACCACCACAAATGAACAGCATGTTTTTGGTATCGACTTGCAGGAACTCCTGCTGCGGATGCTTACGGCCGCCTTGTGGCGGAACGGACGCGACCGTACCTTCGATTAATTTCAACAATGCCTGTTGAACACCCTCACCGGAGACATCGCGCGTAATGGACGGATTTTCCGATTTTCGGGAAATCTTGTCGATTTCATCGATGTAGACAATGCCGCTTTGCGCCTTTTCGACATCGTAATCGCATTTTTGCAGCAGTTTCTGAATGATGTTTTCTACATCTTCACCAACATAACCCGCTTCGGTAAGCGTGGTGGCATCGGCAATGGTGAACGGCACATTCAATAAACGGGCCAGCGTTTCCGCCAACAAGGTTTTACCTGAGCCGGTAGGTCCGATCAGCAGGATATTGGATTTCGCCAATTCGATATCGTCATTTTTCTGGCGGGATTCGATCCGCTTGTAGTGATTGTAGACGGCAACCGAAAGCGTCTTCTTTGCACGCGGCTGCCCCACTACATACTGGTCAAGCACTTCGAGAATTTCGCGCGGTTTCGGTAAATGGCTGCGGGCTGCGGAAGCTTTTTCTTCCAGCTCTTCGCGAATAATGTCATTGCACAATTCAACGCATTCGTCGCAGATGAAGACGCTTGGACCCGCGATTAACTTGCGCACTTCATGCTGGCTTTTGCCGCAGAAAGAGCAATACAAAACTTTACTATTGTCGCCGGACCGGCCCTGACGTTCGTCAGTCATGCTTTCACCCAGCCTATTAGGCCAAATATGTACGATTTGAGAATAACACAGGTTTTATTTACGCAAAGCCATCACCGGTGATTCCGGGATGACTTTGGCTTAATGTGTCGATATTCGGGATTAACCCGCTTGGATACTGTCTTCCGGACGGCTGGTCAGAACCGAGTCCACCACGCCGTAGGTTTTGGCTTCTTCTGCCGACATGAAGTAGTCGCGCTCGACATCTTGGGCGATTTTTTCGATGGATTGCCCGGTATTGGCAGCCAGTTCGGCGTTCAGGCGTTCACGCAGATACAGGATTTCCTTCGCTTGAATCGCGATATCCGTTGCCTGCCCCTGGGCACCGCCCGAGGGCTGGTGAATCATCACGCGCGAATTTGGCAGGATGTAGCGCTTGCCCTTGGTACCGGCAGCGAGCAGGAACGAGCCCATGCTGCAGGCTTGCCCGACGCAAATTGTGCTGACGTCAGGCTTGATGAAACGCATGGTGTCGTAAATCGCCATACCGGCGGTGACAACGCCGCCCGGGGAGTTGATATACAAACTGATGTCTTTTTCAGGGTTTTCTGCTTCAAGAAAGAGCAATTGCGCAACCACAACATTGGCTACGTAATCATCTACCGGGCCAACCAAAAAGATAACGCGTTCTTTTAACAAACGTGAATAAATATCGTACGCACGTTCACCGCGCGGGGTTTGCTCTACGACCATCGGCACCAAGTTCAAACCCGTTGTCGCTTGCCCAGTTGTAAATTGCATGACGCTCTCCAAAATGTGCTGTTAGGCAGCCGGTCGCATGGCGTCTGTGAAACTCAGGCTGGTTTCGGTAGATTGCGCGCGTTCGGCAATCCAATCAATGACCTGTTCTTCCATCACGCGATTCTGCAGTTGAGACATCATATTGGGATCGTTACGGTAAAGTTCAATGACCTGCGAAGGATCTTCATAAGTCGAAGCAATCAGCTGCATGGTTTCTTTCAAACGTGCCGAATCGAGTTTCAGGTCATTTTGACGGGCGATTTCCCCCACCAGAAGCGCGGCAGCGACCCGATTATGGGCGCCAGACAAGAATTGTTCGTGCGTGAGAGTCACTTGCTGACCTTGCTGACGCGCTTGCTGTTCAGCTGCACGGGCCATGTTTTGCGCTTCTGAAAGCACCAAACGGGGCGGCAATTCAACGTGTGAATAGGCAGCAATCAATTTTTTGGCAACTTCCGCACGCAGACGGAACATCAAATTGCCTTTCAGTTCGCGCTCCAGATTATTGCGGACTTCCTTGTGGAATTGGTCGAGCTTGCCGCTGCGAATGCCAAAACTCTTGATGAATGCTTCATCAACGTCGGGCATGACCGGCTGGGAGACCTTGGTAATCGTGACGGTAACTTTGGTCGCCTTACCCGCGAGTTCGGCTACTCGCCAATCGTTCGGGAAAGTCACTTCAATCGTGCGCTCGTCACCGGCTTTCAAGCCGATCAGTTGCGACTCGATTTCGGGGAACATGACATTGGAACCAACGACCGTCGCTCCCTTTTCGGAACCTTCGGCCGGCAAACGCACCTCATCGGTCTGAGCGAATGTTTCAACATTCACGAGTGAACCGGCCTCGGCAGCCGTTTCGACAGGCATCCAGCCACGACGCTGCTGGCGCAGGGTTTCGATCATGTTTTCAATGTCGCTATCTTCCACTTTTGAAGTTTCACGAATCACTTCAAGCTTGCTGACATCGATATTTCCGAAATCGGGAACTACTTCGAAAGTCGCCGAAAAACTGATTTCGCCGTCTTCACCGTTTTTGCCGGCTTCAATATTCGGCGTTCCTGCAGGCTGCAGGTTCTTTTCGCGAACCGCTTCGCCGAAAGTCATGCGGACCAGATCGCCATAAGCCTCGGCACGAACTTGCTGGCCAAAGCGCTGTTCGATGACTTTCGCAGGCACTTTGCCCTTGCGGAAGCCTTTCATGTTTGAGGTGCGTGCAATTTCCTGCAGACGACTTTCCACCACTTGATCCAAGCGCGCTGCGGGTACATTCACCGTCATACGACGTTCAAGATTAGCGGTGTTTTCCAATGAAACTTGCATAACAACTCCTGCGGCCGCGCTTTGAAGCGCGATAATAAAAAGTCGCGTGCTCACGTTTGATTGCACATCGACCGGATGGTGCGAAAGGAGAGACTCGAACTCTCACGCCTTACGGCACTGGTACCTAAAACCAGGGCGTCTACCAATTCCGCCACTTTCGCAAAACTTACTCATCGCTACGAAGGGGGTAATGGTGGGCCGTGAAGGATTCGAACCTTCGACCTATTGATTAAGAGTCAACTGCTCTACCAACTGAGCTAACGGCCCGATCACACATAACCACCCGCATGAGCGGCTGAGCTGGGCATTATGCCGCAATGTGGCTCAAATCAGAAGAGGAAATTACGCAGGTTTTCTTGCCTGGATTGGGCAGAATGACGGGCTGCAGCTGCATGCCGAGTGTCATTTATTTAGGAATTGGGGTGGATGATGGGGTTCGAACCCACGACCCTCGGAATCACAATCCGATGCTCTAACCAGCTGAGCTACAACCACCGCAGGAATAAACTATAACACCAGAGTTGGCGCGCCCGACAGGAATCGAACCTGTAACCGCCGGCTTAGAAGGCCGGTGCTCTATCCGGTTGAGCTACGGGCGCTCAATCCTGATTCTCGCATGAATCACGACAACCGTGATTCGACGGTTGGTCGGGGTAGAGAGATTCGAACTCCCGACATCCTGCTCCCAAAGCAGGCGCGCTACCAGACTGCGCTATACCCCGATAAAACCTGTAGAACTGCACTTAAGTATGACATCAGTTTGAAGCTTACTGCTAGGCAGTTTACTTCTTGCCGATTTGGCGCGCCCGGAAGGATTCGAACCTCCGACCCCCAAGTTCGTAGCCTGGTGCTCTATCCAACTGAGCTACGGGCGCAGAAGCGGAATTATGAAGGCCAAGCAATTATTCGTCAACTTAATTTGTTCCGAAAATACTTTTTCATCATGAACCGATGGCGAACATCGCAAATAAAATCGGATTTCATGGATGTTTCAATATCACGCAAAGCTTTTATGCCCGTCCTGTCACGTAACCAACCTTAACATCGGACAAGGCTTTGAATAAGGCCTATTTGAATATAATCACACTTTCACATCATCAAAGTACTGGCGATATGCATTTTTCCGAAAACCGAGTCCATCACTTCCTGTTCAAGGTTTTATTGGCATTCGCACTTACCATGATGGTAGCTACTGTATCGGCGCAAACATGCGCCATCCCGGGCAATGATGCGCCTGCAACGGCGCTCACCGGAATCGTAAACAGTTATTTCCCCGGCACGAGCAGCGCAGGTGCGGGTACGAGTAGCGTACAGATAGGAGTTCGCAATGCATCGGGCTCCGCCACTTCGATAGCAATCGGCGATTTATTGCTGGTGATCCAAATGCAGGGTGCCGACTTTACCAATGCCGATAACAACACCTATGGCGATGGCGCCGGAGACGGCACGGTTCAAAACTCGGATGTGTTCGGCGGCGCTAATTATGCCGGCGGTTTTTTGAACAACGGTAATTTTACCGCTGGGCGTTATGAATACGCGGTTGCAACCTCGGCTAGCGCCGGAAGCGGCACGGTAACGCTCGCATCGGCTTTGCAAAATAGTTATGTGAGCGGTACCAACCAGCGCTTTCAAATCATCAGGGTTCCGCAATACCCTACTCTGAGCATAGGCGGCACTGGACTTACTGCAGCGGCCTGGGATGGCAGTTCGGGCGGCGTGGTGGCAATCGACGTAGCGGGATTACTCACACTGGGAAATATCAGCGCCAACGGTCTCGGGTTTCGAGCCGGTGGCGTCAGGAATATTGCCGCCGTTACTGCTCCGCAATATTCGGGTTATCGCGCGCTTTATTCCTCCGGGAGCGGCGGCATGAAAGGCGAAGGCATCGCAGGCACACCTGCTCGTACATATAGCGTGGCAACCGGGCTTTCTGCAGTCGCCGGCACCGATGCCTACCCAGGCGGCGATATTGGCCGCGGCGCGCCTGCCAATGCCGGCGGCGGCGGCAACCAACATAACTGTGGTGGCGGTGGTGGCGCCAACGGCGGTGCGGGTGGACGCGGCGGCGCCTGCTGGAATGGCAATGTTCTCAATACTGACGGTCCATTGAATGGTTCGCATGGCGGCTCGCCCGTAGTCGCGGCAGCCAATACCTCACGCTTGTTTTTGGGCGGCGGCGGCGGCTCGGCCGATGTTGGCGGCAATGGTTCGACTGATCCACAAGGCTCCGGCGGCGCGGGTGGCGGTTTGATTATTGTCCGTGCCGGCACGATTACCGGTACCGGAACATTCAGCGCAAACGGCGATGCGGGCACCGATATCGTTTCAACCGACGGCACCGGCGGCGGTGGCTCGGGCGGCACCATTTTTGTGCAAACCCAAAGCGGTTCAACAGCGGGTATCACAATGACGGCCACCGGCGGACGAGGCGGAAACGCCAGCATGGGCGCCGCCAATCCAGAGCATGACGGCCCCGGCGGCGGCGGCGGCGGCGGCGTTATCTATTCGAGCTCCGGAAGCGCTGGAACAGTTACTGCAGGCCTTTCCGGCGGCATTCTGACCACGCAAAGCGTCAGCCCCGGCGATCCGCCTTCGGGCGGCCTCGCCCGTTATTACGCACGCGCCGGTTTCGATGGCTTATCGGGAACGATCACGGCACCCATCGCCAACACCGGTGCGCGAGCAGGCGCTGCTTGTTTACCATCTCTGGCAGTTACCAAATCAACATCCACCGCCAGCATTGTCGCGAGCGGCGCAACAACGGCCACCTATTCGATCAATGTGCAGAACACTGGTGGCGGTGCGCGCAATATTTCGATTATCGATAACGCATTACCCCCCGGCTGGACTCTTGCGGCAGCCCCAACCTATTCCTATACCCCTGCTCTGCCGATGGCGACCAACAACCTGGCCAGTGGCGCCGAAGCTTCGAATACCTCTGGCGGCGCGACATTTCCCTTGACTGCCGCCGCACCGCTCACGGTACCGGCCAATGGCAGCAACGGACTGACCTGGAATAATTTTTTCATTGCACCGATCATCAATGGCGTTGGCGGCCAGATGACGATTAATTACATCGTGAATATTCCCGCAACCGCTCCTGTGGGTTGTTATCACAATCCCGCAGGATTTACGTTTCTTGATTCAACTCGTACGGCAAACCGCCTGGTCACTTCGACTACGGCCAACGGCGCGAATCGAAGCAGCACCAATTACAGTGCCAACACCACTTATGAAACCGGCAATACGACCAATGTCGCAGGCACCAACTATTCAGGCCTCGTTGCTGGAGCTGCAGGTGAAAATGTCTGCCTGCAGGCCGATTTATCGGTCACGAAAACCGGCCCCGCAACATTGGCCGCAGGCGCAAGCGGCAGTTACGTCATTATGCCGCGCAATAATGGCCGAACAATTCGTGACACCACTTTTTCCGCTGATCAAACGACCGATGCCACCAATGGCAACGCAACAACTCGAATCCTGGCCAATGGCGTCGTGCGGATGAACGATACCGTTCCCGCAGGCCTGACCATAACGGGAACACCCACTGGAACCAACTGGACCTGCGGTGTTGCAGGACAACTGATTACCTGCGATTACAGTACTTTGCCTTTGGTCGCGACGACCGATCTGCCAGCAATAACCGCAAACGTGCAGGCCACGATTGCGGCCTGCCCGGGTCCGCTTAGCAACACGGCTGCCGTCGCAGGCATTCAGGCACCCTACCTAGACAGCAATGCGGCCAACAATACCAGCACCGCTGTCAGCACGGCGCTGAATTGTTCAGCCGATTTAAGCATCACTAAAACCGACAGTATCGCAGCGACGACCAGTGGCAATACTGTGACCTACTCCATCAAGGTTGCCAATCCAGCCGGCGGCGCCAGTGCCGACGGCGCACGCGTCACAGATCCGGCTGCAACCGGATTGAATTGCACAGCACTTACTTGCAGCGCGAGTGGTGGTGCCGCATGTCCGACCGGTGCCGTAAATGCCGGCCCGATAGTCCTTGTACCGGCAACGCTGCAATCACCGGGCTACGTCATCCCTACCTTGCCCGCCGGTGGCAATTTGAATTTCTCGCTCACCTGCGACGTGACTGCAACCGGCTTCTAACCAAGCCATGCGCGTTCAGTTTTATCAAAGAGGCCCTTGTGGCCTCTTTTTTTCGTTTAGACCTATGAGAAAAATATTTCTCGTCAATGCTGTCAACTAATCCAATGACCAGGCGTTGTATTTCTAATGTAAAAATAAATCCGTTGGCAGTTGAAGCTACTTTCCGCCTGACGAATTGTTCTTGGAGAAAAGTGCGGCCAATGCGCAGAAGTGATGATGGCTAACGGGGGAATGCAAGGAATGCTGTATTACGTCTCCAGGGAAGATTACACACAACCGGTCAAAGGACTGCTCGCAGGTCTGGGACAACACCGGCACCGTGTAAAAAGCATCAGCTACGAAAAGCTGTTTTATGAAGGCTCCGGCCCCGTCGGCCACTATGTTTTTACCGATTTCGACCGCTTGTCGAGCTATGAACTGGAATCGGCTTTTTGCATCGCATCGACATTGAAGTCCGTGGCACCCGATGCACGTATCTACAATTATCCGAACAAGGTACTGGAACGTTATTCCTTATTGAAACGGCTGCATTCGGAAGGATTAAACCAATTCGAGGTCTCGCGCTATGATGCCGGCGAGCGCCCGGAACGCTACCCGGTATTCATTCGACTGGAAGATGATTGCCAGGGCCCGGACTCAGCCATCATCCAGAATGAAGCAGAGTTCGATCTGGCAACACAACAACTGCATGACAAAGGCAAAACTCCGAAACGCCGGATAATCGTGGAGTTCTGTGCCGAACTCGATCGCGACGGTTTCTACCGAAAATATGGCGCTTTCAATATTGGCGGAAAAATCATCCCGCAACACATTCTCCGCAGTCGGGGCTGGAACGTCAAAAGGTCCGGCCTGCAAAGCGATGATGCCTTCGCCGCGGAAGAATTGGCTTACGCCCGCGACAATCCCCATGCCGCAGAATTGCAAAAAATATTTTCGATTGCCGGCATCGATTTCGGCCGCATTGACTATGGCCTGGTGAACGGCGGCATCCAGACCTATGAAATAAACAGCAATGCAACATTTCCGGACTTCAGCGACAAGCATATCGATGAACGGGACGAACGCAGAAACCATGTCCGCCAGTCCGTGATTGAAGCCATCGTGCAAATTGCCACCCCGATGACAAGCAAAGGTCGCTTCCGCTTTGAATTGCCGCAACCCGTGCTCGAACGCCCCCGACTGCCACGCAAGCGGTCGTGGCGTTCATGGCTAAATCGCCGTTTGCATCGCTGATGTTGACCGCTTAACCACCCGCACTACGTTTTGCTAATGATGGATAACGAGACTTTTTTTAATGACCGCAAACGCATCGCTTAAAATAGATACGGAACGGCTAAGTGCGGCGAGGTTCGCGCATGCCTATTCGCATGCGCATTGCCAGCAAGATTCCAAGCATGAAAGCTGCGCCTGGTACCACGGGTCCTGGCAGTTCCTGCGTTTGCTGGATCTTGTATCAACGCCAGATGTGCATGCCATGCATTTTGATACGCAGCTAAAAAAAATTGCAGGCGATTCTTCGTTCAAAAACATTCTGGTGTCGGGGTCAGCGGATTCAGGGTTGGTGAAAACCATTCATGAAGCACTGATGTCCCGGCAAGCTGAAATCACACTCACCGTGATTGATATTTGCGAGACCCCGCTAAAAATCTGCGAACAATACGCCGACAAAGCCGGACTTCAGATCACTACATTGAAGCAGAATATCCTCGAAGGGCTTCCGGAAGCCGCGTTTGATGCCATTTTCACCCATTCGTTCATGGGCTATTTTGATGATGCCGCACGCCAGCATTTGCTTCGGCAATGGGCCCGCTCATTGCGTCCTGGCGGTCGCTTGATCACCGTTCAGCGAATCCGCGAAAACTACGCCGATGATGTCGTTCGATTCAATGACCTTGAAATAAATGCTTTCGTAGCGCGCGCAAAAGATCTCGTCCGGCAATCGGATTTCGCGGATTTTTCCGAATTCGATGTTGTCGGCATGGCGAAAAAGTTTGCCGAACGCTTCCGCAACTTCCCTGTTCGGTCGGCCGAACAGTTACAAAGCATGTTTGAAACCGCAGGTTTCAAACTTGCCACCTTCGAACGTCAGGCAACGCACGGCGCCGAAGGTCTTACCGGGCCATCAGTACCCAATGCCGCCGGCTTTTACATGATTGCCGCAGAACGCGTTTAACAAGCATTCCAATACAGCCCCCGAGAGAGAAAATGAACATCAATCCCAACATGAAAAAAATGATCGACCGTTGCTCTCGTCTATGGGCAGCAGAGGCAGAAATATTTCACAGCTATTGGGATTCGCCGATGCGCACCGCCGACACCGATCGCGCCTGGCTGCAGCGGCAAATGTACAAGGAGCTAATCGACGGCGTTTACTCTAGTTACAAATGGATCCAGGAAAATTTCGAAGACCTGGAATCGAAAGTCGAACGCAACGACATCCTCGATGAAATAAAAGTCATGCAGGAAGAATTCATCCACTACAGCGCGTTCATGGAAGTATTCGAATTGCTCAATTCTTCGCCCGACATGGCGCTACCCAATCCGTCGAAACTACGCGAAGCGGGTGCATGGAAGGAGAATGATTTACTGATGTCATTGCGTGCGCAACACCGGAAAGACTACGGCGATCTGGGACTGCGGGCCCAGCGCTTTACCGAAGGTGGTTACTGCACCTTGTTTTCGGAAGGAATGAAACTCAAAGATCGCGGCGGCATCGACAGCCAGATCGCAATCGCCTGCACCACCGTTTACGAAGACGAATTCAGTCACATGCTCAGGGGAATCGCCGATATCGCGGTGTCGAGCGAATCGCTCAGCGATGAGGACTGGCATACCATGTCCGAGCTGGTCGTTGCGCAACTGAAGCAGAGAGTCCTGATGCGCAATGCGCAATTCTCGCATCCGGTGGCGCCGGAGAGACTGGAAGCGATTTGCGCAGGGGCCTGCGAACCCATCGCATTCGATTATCAACGCGCCTTTGGTCGAGAGGTTGCCCATGCTTGATTTCGCCATCACCCCTTCCGTTTTCCCGTCCCAGCTTGCGTGCGAACAAGGTGATGCCCGTTGCAATGCCAGCCGCTTCCTGCGCGGGTTGCAGGGACAGACAAGCAGTTATTTTGCCTACGGCAATGAAACCGAAGTCCAGGTATGCAGGGGCAAGCCCGCGAAAACAAGACAGCACGCCAATGTCGACGGTAAAAAATCACTGGATCCCTGGCATCAGGTAAACGACATCTTCGAACAAAACAAGAATCGCTTTATCTTCGGTTTTCTTGGCTATGGTCTGGGTTTGGTTGCAAGCAAAGGCGACAGCGGCGACTTCCCCGGTTTCTGGCTGGGCACCGCAGACCTTGCAGTCAAATTCAGCGCAGGCAAATGGCAACTTTTGCACGGCGACGACTCCGAACTGGAACAGTCGATCAGGAAAATAAAGCCCTGTACCTGCGAACGGAAAAAAACCGAGCTTGCCGCCACGCTCGACAAATCGACCGATGCCGATTATCTGTCGCAAGTCGAGTTGGCCCTGGATTGGGTGCACCAGGCTGAAGCACGCAGGATGACGGTCGCCCGGCGCGTGCCGTTGCCGGCGGTGGATTTGCTGGGGACTTTCCATTGCCAGCCATCGCACAACCCGCTTAGCCGAAGCTTCTATCTTGATATTGGGTCGGCTGCGTTCGTCGGCAAATGTCCCGAAGTTTTACTCGATTGGACCCATGGGAAATTCAACTCCTACAAACTTTCCGGCACTTATCCAAAAGAAAAAGACGCGGAATCCGATAAACACGTGCTCGAAAACTTCCTGAATGATCCCAAGATAATGTCGGAACATCGCTTATCGGCCGACGGCTTCGGTGCCGGCATTGCAAAAGTGGGCGACGTGTCTCGCCACGGGCCGAGCGTTCTGGATCTCGATCGTCTGCGCCACATGATGACGCGGTTCTCGGTCAAGACCGCACCTGGAACCAATATCACCGATTGCCTGCGCGCGGTTTTACCAGCCGGAGTCAGCCCGTGCGCCGAAGGTTTGCCCGCCCTGCTCGCAATTGAAAAAGAAAATCGCGGCCCTTACTACGGGTTGGTCGGCATGTACTCGCCGACCGGGCACGCATCATTCACGCAAATATTGCGTTCGGTATTCAAACAGCGGGACGAATATTATTCCTGGGTTGGCGCGGCGGTTACGCAGGGCTCGTCGGCAAAGGGCGAGCTTGAAGAAAGCAAATTGAAGTTGAGCGATATTGTAGTGGCGCTGAAATAAAGTTCACGCCAGTTGCCAGCCCTGCCATCCGGTCCACATTGCGGCGGCAATCAGGACAAGGCCAATCGTTTGACCCAATCGAATCTGCCCGGTTTTATTGCTGCGTAGCCACAAACGAATGCCGGCGGCGCCAAATACGATCGATCCGTAAACAAAAATCTGCGTGCCCGAAATAATCCCTCCAAGCGCTACCGCCTGCATCGTGATCGGACCATATTCCCTGCGGATAAATTGCGGAAATATCGCGAGCATGAAGACATAGGCTTTCGGATTCAGCAGGCAGGTGACAAACGCGCGGGCAAAGGTAGCCTTCGAAGTTCTCGGCGCCGTTTCGGAAATTTCATCGAGTGCCGTCGCACCACGGAATAGTGACCAGCCTATCCATGCAATATAAGCCGAACCGGCCAGCAACATGGCATTGAATAGCTGCGGAAATGTCTTGAGCAATACGCCCACGCCCAGTACGCCCATCGCAACATGCAATATTCCGCCCGCCACGATGCCGGCCACCGCAAAAAAACCTGCTTTGCGGCCGCCGACCAGACTGCTGGCCATCACGTAGGCCATATCCATGCCCGGCATCACGATAACGCCAAATACCAGTATGAAGAAAAGCCAGAGATGGCTGGTTTGGGTCAACTCCATCATTTTGGCGACTCCACATTTTCATCGACGCGTTCGAAGCGCATGAACCAATTATCGTCCCAGGTTTTGCCATCGTCATTCGAAGACGCTTGTTCCCATGTCACTTCGTTTCCGGAAATACGTTTCCAAACGCCTCGCACCAGGATTGTTTTTCCATCCCAGTAATCGGTCGCGATAAAAGTACCGACATCGCCTTCGAAGCGTCCTTCAATCGGTGACTGCAATACACCGGTGCCCGCCGACACCCAGGCATCCAGCCAGACACGCCGCTTGCTGTCGAATGTCCGCATCGCGCTCCCGAATGGCGCGCCCTTGGCATCACGCAATTCTTCCACGCTGACAATACCGTCCAACAAGGTTAAAAAAGACGCGGTCCCCTCGAACTCGACCCATTCCTGCTTCACGCTGGAAGGCTCCTTGAGCTTCTTATGGTGTACGCGCCATTTTCCCGCCAGGAAATAGAATCCTTCCGTTTCCCTGGGCAAGCGGCTGTTTTTGGCTACGGCATCCGCAGCGTTTGCATGGTTCGTCATGACAATCAGTGCTCCTGAAAAGACTAGCGTGATTAAAGTTTTCGATATGTTTCCGATCATCGGATTGGCCTCGTGGCGGATAGAGCAAATACAGACTAGCCGCCAATACATGACACCGAATGTCATGTATTTCTGCTAGCATCGAAATATGCGCGCTGGCCGACTACTTTCGATCCTGATGCTGCTGCAAAGCCGTGGCCGGATGAGCGCGCCCGTGTTGGCCGAAGAGCTGGAGGTTTCGCAGCGCACGATCCTGCGTGATATCGATCATTTGTCGGCAGCCGGCATACCGATCTGGTCCGATCGCGGACGCGACGGCGGTTTCCAGTTGCGTGAGGGCTGGAGCACCAATCTCACCGGCTTGACGGAAGACGAAGCACAGGCGCTATTCCTAGCGGGGTTGCCAACCGCAGCGGCCGAATTGGGTTTGGGCAGCGCGTCGGCGTCGGCAAGATTGAAGATGTTGGCATCCTTGCCCGAATCGCTTCGTGACAATGCAGAGCAAGTAAATTCGCGTCTGCATTTCGACCCGATCGACTGGTTTCGCGCAGCGGTACCAACCGATCACCTGCAGGCGATCGCGCATTGCGTCTGGAATCAGCGAATCGTCAATATTCAATATGAAAGTTGGAAAGGCACGAAGGCACGGACCATCAAGCCATTAGGCCTAATACTGAAGGCCGGAATCTGGTACACAGCGGCACTCGCCGACGAAAGCAGGGAGCCGCGAATTTACCGGCTTTCGAACATCCTGCAACTGGCGATCACGGAAACCAAATTTCGGCGCCCGAAGCAATTTGACCTAACGGAATTCTGGAAGCAATCCACTCAACGTTTTGAAACCGAAATCTATAGTGACGAAGCCATCCTGCTCGTCACACCACGCGGCATGAAACGTTTGCTGGAATTGAGCGCCGTCGTCGGGCAAGCCGCAAAACGCAGCGCAGTCGCCTATCCTGACAAGACTGGCTGGACGAAAGTTATCGTTCCGATTGAATCGATCGATTTTGCCGCGGGACAGATGCTGAGCATTGGTGTGGACGTGCAAGTACTGGAGCCATCGACCCTGCGCAAGCGGATGAAGCACTTGATCGACAATATTGGAAAGTTCTATTCGCGGGATGCGTAGAAGCAATCAATCAAGGATAATGCAACATCAATTTCGAAGGGTTTATGACATGCAGGACGCAACAAGAGTAAGCCTTAAAATAATCGGCTTCCTGATGGCAGGATTCGCGATCAATTTTCTCCTGACATTGTTTTCTGCTCCCGGTCACCTCGGGACTGCATTGGCAGTCGGAATTTTCCTGACTTCATTCGGAATGATGCTGGCCAAGCTTTCGATGGATGCCGTAATCCTGCCCATTGCTGTCGCAGCCTTTGCCTGGCGACTTGTTCGACGCGAAAAATTGACGAGCTCCGGCAAACGGCCAGACAAGATCGAACTGTTTGCACGCGTTTTATTCGTCCTTGTCTACATGCTGATTTCCGCACTTACCGGCATTTATGTGGGGGCACTCGATGGCGGCACGGGCTGGTTTATCACCTCGGCCTCTTTTGGCGGCGTAGGCCTGCTACTGGCCATGCTTTTGCCGACCGAACTAATGTGGGCAGACGATGGGCATGAAAATGTGACTACTGAAGCCGGCGCAACCGAAAAAGCGCAGCACCGGGAAGCCTTGGAAAACAATGAACCTGGCGCTGTGCTCACCCAAAAAGTGGTGAAGAGTGTTTTCAATATCGTGACGACGGGTTCAGCCACTGGTAAACAAGAAAAATAATGCGCGAAAAAAAGGGCAGCGATGCTGCCCTTCATTCCAGAATGAAGTCGTCAGGGCGCCAAATTTCCTAGCGGACGAGCCTGGCCATTTTTCAAGCTACCTTCAATGATACCCAGTACTTTCTGATCGGCCAGCTTGCTCAAGCGTTCCTGTTGCTTGCCGAGCACGGACATCTGCTGACCCAGTTCATTCAAGGGTTTGCTGGCAACTTCCATTTCCCTGCCCAGCGTTTCCAGAGGCTTCAATTGTTTTTCAAGCTGCGTACCGTGTTGATCCATGATGGCGCTCAGCTTTTCCATTTGCTGGCTCAACGCCGCCATTTTCTCTTCCTGATCCTGCATTTCACGTGCAATCGTTTGATGTTGCGTATCGGTTTTTGCAGTCGCCATTCTTTGGCTAATGACCGCCATTTCACGACCAATGGTTTCCTGCTGTTTTCCAAGCATTTCCATTTGTCGCCCGGTCTTTTCCATCAGCTCGCTATGTCCTTCGCCGCCCTTGGAAGCAAGATCCATTTTCGCGCTGATGCCATCCATGACTTTGCTATGCACATCCATCTTTGCACTGAGAGCATCCATCTGGAGACCCAGCTTTTCACTGTCTTGCCACGCGGCTCTGACTTCGGAGATCACGATCGGATCCTGCACGACATATGTTTTGCCGTTGCGGCGGAACCAGAGGAAATCACCCGCAATAGTTTTTCTGGCTTTTTTGACCGCCGCAATATCATCCGAACTACCGGACATCATCATGCCTTCCTTGCCGGCAGTAACCAGAGCATAGGTTTCATGGCGAGACATGTTGTTGATAGTCACTTCGCCGCGACCGTTTGAATCTTCGGCTTCATCTGCGGCATCGGCTGCTTCTGACGCATCGTCAGCCGCGGCTGTTTCTGCATCGGCGGCGGCAGTGGCTTCGTCGGCGGCAGCCGTTTCTGCATCAGCTGCGGCTGTCGCGTTATCGGCGGCGGCCGTTTCTGCATCGGAAGCGGCAGTCGCTGCATCAGCTGCCATCACTTCCGCCGCGTCACTGGCTTCCACTGCTTCGACAGCATCTACCGCTTCAACGGCAGTCACTGCAATGATTGCCGATACTTCACTCTTTCGGGCGACCGATGTTTTGTCATGGGCATACACAGTGATACAGGCAAGTGTCAGGCCAATCAATACGGCGGACATTTTCCAACTGAGAACATGTTGGGTCGGTTTGATTAATCGTTGGATTCGGGACATCAGGTTTCCTCCATGGGCAGCCGGTGCGAGCAAGGGCCCGGCGAATTGAAATTCATCCAGCGCAGCAAGCGCGACCGCCAATTGACGCGGCTCACCGAGCACTTCGGCGGCAAGATCATCGGCAATATTTTCGCGTTCGATGCGAATCCGTTTTGACAACCACCACACTGCCGGATGAAAAAACAGTACGGCTTCGATAAAGCTTTGAATCAAATTGACCAAATAGTCATGACGCTTGATATGGGCAAGTTCGTGCGCAAGCAGCGCTTCGATGTAGTCCGGCGGCAATCTGGATGCCAATGCTGCCGGAACCAGAACAACGGGCTTCCACCATCCTGCGGTAACGGGACTATCGATGTCATTGCAAATCAACAATTGAATCGGCCGCCGCACGTCGAACTGTATTGCCAGCAAATTCAGCTTCGATTGCAGTGATCCACCCGTGCTGGCAAGCGAATGTCGGCGTGCATTCGATATCCATGAAAGACCCATTGCCATCCGCAAGGAAAAAAACGCACATCCCAGCGACCAGGCAATTACTATCCATGGCAACTGCTGACTGATTCCGCCGGTCACGTCATTTGCAGAGATTACCGAATCGGATGCCGTGTCGGCATCGACTAGCGTTGGTATTGCAACCATCCTGGCATCGCTTACCGTATCAATCGAAAGCGCACGCCACACGCCGATAATCGGCAATGTAAAACACAGCAACAATGCCAGGCAGGCAATCGCGTAACGAACTTGCGGCCTTGCCTGACGTGAAAGTCCGAGCAGGAAAGCGGCGACAACGCCAATCAACAAGCCTTGCCACAGGAAATTCAATAATGCTCCGCCCCAGGCGGAAACAAGCGATGCGATAAACTCGTTCATGGCTTGTCTCCATGCAGGAATTTCTGAATTTCTTCCCGTTCTTTCTTGGTGACGTGATCACTCAATGCCGCCATCACCAATTCCTTGCCGGAACCGGAAAACGCTTTATGGATGAGTTCTTTCAATAAATTGGTACGCATATCGTCTTGCGCCTGTGCCGGCGCATAGACATGAGAGCGTTCGCTTTCATCGCGAATCAGCAAACCTTTACCGTGCATGATCTGCATCAAGCGAAGCACGCTGGCGTAGGCAATATCGGGCTTGTCTTTCTGCGCTGCTTCATGCACCTGCTTTACCGTTGCGGCGCCAAGGGGCCACAACACTCTAAGCAGATTCAACTCCGATGCGGTGGGTTTCGGCAGTGTTTTCTTGGCCATGTCGACAAGGGTTCCGATTAGTCTGTCGGCACCTTATCTTACATAGAACATTTTGTCTAGACATTTTTGTCTATGACTAATGGCATATAAGCTGCACCAGGAAATGCATCAGTGCACGGAAGCTTACGCATACCGAAAGATTTTGCTTCTCAAGGCTTTTCGAGACTGCAGCTCAAGGCGGCACAACCCAGCTCCAACGAGCCGTCCATATTGCACGCGTCCAAATTTTCCGGTGCCGCGTACACCGGTGCAAATCCGCCGCCCGGCGTACGGAAATTGGTGGTTTGCCCCTGGTACAAGCGCGCCGCGAAGATTTGCACTTCGCCTGCATAAACATAAGCGCGCACATCGAGTTTCAAATCCGTGTCGCCCGATTCCAGTCGCGTGGTTCGTGCGCTTGGCGGCACCAGCTGCTGTGCGACATAGTCTTCTTGCTTGATTTGCGCAAACACCCTCGTCGTCATCTTTTCGCCACGATACGCACCGCGGCTGCCAAATCCACTGACAGGTTTGAAGAACCAGTTTTTGCGGTCTCGCCAAAGCATTTCGGCATTATCGGCAGTCACGGCAATTGTTCCAGGTATGTTTCGCAACAGCACATCTATCGTTGCCTGCGGCACATTCCATTCGCGCAGCTTTTCGGCATTGCACAACAAGACAAGATTGCGCTTGTTTGCATACAGGGCGTGCGTGTGCGGGTTCGGTGAAAACACGGCGGCATCGTCCAAGTAGGCAGCATGCAAATGCCGGTGTTCTGGCAATTCGAAATAAAAATCCGTCAGCCGGTTATATACAAAATCGACCGGACCGAGTGCATGTCGCAATACATTACCTTCCAGCATCAACTCGGCAGGATCGGCAATCACCACTTCAATGTTTTTCGATCCCATCAAATCCTTGAACAACAAAAACTCCGGATACAGGTATTGCGATGCAGGTGCCGTATCGACGATAGCAATGCGCAAGAGTGGACGTTCTCCGCGCGCAAGGATCCATTCATTCCTGAACATTTCAACCAATCTTGATTCTATGCCTTCGGCATCAATTGGCTTCCCCAGAAAATTTCCGACGCCTTCGCAGCATGCTTGCTGTGCCTGCAACATCGCAACATTCAGGAAAGCGCCGCCGGCATTGGTATTGATTTCGATCAGATGAACACCGCCTGCCCCAACATGGAAATCGTAGCCCATGAACACCCCAAGCGACGGCATATTTTGCTGTGCAATCAAGGGCGCCGAAGCCAGAACCGTTTCTCGCCATTGCGGCATCGCGACAACCGACTCGATCGCCTGCACCACTTCCCGCATTTGCCTGATCTGGGTATTGGCAATAAATACCGGCGCAGATGAAAACAAATGCGGATGTGAATCGAGCATGCGATGCGTGATGCCACGACTCGCCAAATCAGCCTGCATGCGTGCAAACAAGCCGGGAACATCCGTTCCGATGCAGAAACATTGTCGATTCAGCAAATCGGCATATTGCGTGGAAAAGTCCGTTGTCGGCGCCATGGTTCTTACTTCCGTTTGAGTGCAGGCATGTCCGCTTTTCGGCGGACTGCAGTTCTTGTGTGCTTCTGATGATGTTGGGGCGACAACGCATTCCGCAAGTCTGTAGATGTCTGCAAGTGTATGTCGTGACCACGCAACCCTGCATTGATCGAGGTCAATATGAATATGAATTTCGTCCTGCCGACCTATGGCATGCAAGGCAATGGTGATAAATTGGCGACTCGCCTGTTTCATCCATTTAAGAGGAACACGAAGCCATGACTTTCATTTTCCGAGTTTCATTTCTGTTTAGCCTTGCCATACTTACATCGGCATACGCGCAGGAACCACAAAAACCAGGCAAAGAAGAAAGCATCACTGTTTATCGCGGTGCGAATCTGATCAATCTGGACGGCGGAGCTTCCCGATCAAACAGCGTGATTGTCGTCCGTGGCGAACGCATTGAAGCCGTTGCCGATGCAGTCAGTTATGTCATTCCGAAAGGCACGCGCGTGGTCGATGTGAGCGGAACATTCCTTGTACCCGGCTTCATCAACTCGCATGTGCATCTGGCGACACCGCCCGACCGCCCCTATGCTTTGGCGATTCTGCGACGTGATCTCTACGGCGGCGTTACGGCCGTGCGCGATATGGGCGACGATTCACGAGTGATGTCCGAGCTTGCCTATGGCGCACGCTTCAATGAATTTCCGGCCCCCGATATTGCCTATGTCACACTGTTCGCCGGCCCCGGCTTCTTCAACGACCCGCGCGTGCAGGCGTCAAGCCGTGGCGAAATCGTTGGCCAAACACCGTGGATGCGCGAGATCAATGCCCAGACGAATTTACCCGAAGCTATAACTCTTGCACGAGGCACCAGTGCATCGGCGATAAAAACCTACGCAAACATGGATGCTGAAACCCTTGCGCGCATCGTGAATGAAGCGCATCGCCAGAAGATTCCGGTCTGGTCGCATGCTGCGGTCTTTCCCGCCTCTCCGCTCGATGTCGCCCGCTCCGGCGCGGATACGATGTCGCATGTCTGCATGATTGCGTATCAGGCGCAAAAAATGCCCGTCACCTACCACCATCGTGCCGATGTCGACGAATCATTATTCGCCAACGGAATGCCGGATGCAGTCGGCGATGTATTTGCCGAGATGAAAAAACGCGGCACCCTTCTCGATGCCACCTTGTACGTTTACGCGACCATCGAACGGATGCGAAAAGAATTGCCGGCAGGAAAAGGACCACCGATCTACTGCAGTGCCGCGCTCGCGGGAAAAATCACAAAATCCGCCCATGAAGCCGGCGTTGAAATCTCGGTCGGTACCGATTCGCCATCCCCTGCCGATGATCCGTATCCATCCGTCCAGGGCGAAATGGAACTACTGGTACAACAGGCCGGCATGAGCCCGATTCAGGCCCTGCGTTCGGCAACGTTGAACGGCGCACGCAGCATGGGGCGCGAGTCGGAAATGGGCACGATTGAAACAGGCAAACTTGCAAACCTGGTTTTCCTGGATGCCGATCCGACCAAGGATATTTCCGCGACACGCAAAATCCTGCTCACGGTAAAACGCGGCCGCGAATTCTCGCGAAAGGATTTCGTGATGCCGAGCGCGAAAGAGCTGGGCGCCGAAGCGCAATAAATATCTTGCACCGAGCGGCAAACGCAAGTTGAAAAAAATGCCGGGCTAATACCCGGCATTTACTTGGATCCGTCTTGTCATTTTTTCTGGGCCTGCTTGCAATTTTCCAGCCAGACCATTTTCTTGAAATCGTCGTAGCGTAAAAATGTACCTGTAAAGGTCACTGATTGCCCTTCTCGCATGGTCAACACCCATGCCAATTGGTTAGGACGAAACAGACAGGCAACGCCGACCTTGAACTGCGCCTCGTTTGGCAAGGGACGCAACACCATTTCCGAAATTTCCGGGATATCAAACGACACATTGTATTCATCGCCATCTTCCATGATGTGGTCGATCCGGCCTTTCAGGGAATAGGAGCGCCCCTTGTGGCGGGCATTCACTGCGACCGCATTTTTCTTCGCTTCGTTGGCGATTTCACGCGAGAAAACAAAGACATCGCGATTCGTAGTATCGGCAGTGTTTTTTGTCTTTGCGCCCTGCGCTCCGGCCAGCTTGCCTTCCTTGCCACCTTTCAGCTGTGCAAGAAGATTGCACATGTAGGGCTTCATCTGGTCGGCCTTGGCGACCATGCCTTTCTCGGTTTTGACGGTCATTTCAATACTGGCATTGCCGCCATCGGCGCTGATCGTGATGATCGTGGGGATCGGGCGCGTCATGCCGACCGAGCGCTGCTCGACCAGCATGGTGCCAGTCTCGGAATCCTCAGTCAGCACATCCATTTTTTCCTTGATCATGATGGCGCGCATCTGCCCTAGGCCATCCTTCACCGAGAGATTCGGCACCGATACCGTGCTGCTGAAATTGGTTCCCTTGAACGGGTTGCCGGACTTGGTGAAATTGTCTTCGCATTCACCGGCCAGAATCGGACTCGATACCGCGAGCAACATCAGGAAAGAAATGGTTTTTTGCATAAACATCCTGTGACAAAAAAATGAAGATCAAATACTAGCGGATTGAAACGCGAATACCCATAGCAACTTACAAATCCGCTTGCCAAACATGAAGCTGAAAAAATACAGACGGCTCTGCCTGACTTGATGCCTCTGCTCATCCTTTGGCTAATTGCTGTCGGCAACAAGCTTGATCTCGCTTTTCCGGGAAATGATGATCATTGTTTCATTCATACATAAAAAAGGGAGCCATCAGGCTCCCTTTTTTCACATCATCAAAAATAAAACTTATTTCAGGCTGACATCGTCGATCAGGAATGCCGTCGAAACGGTCGAGCCTTCAACACCTTCGAAATAAATCTGAACCGTCTGGCCTTTGTAGGCACTCAGATCGAAAGTACGCTGAGCATAGGTCGTGCCCTTGTCCAGATTCGAGTAGGTTTTCAGCGTGCTCAACACGGTGCCGCCGGAATTGCGCACCTGCACTTTCAAGGTGTCGTATGCCGATGTCGTCGTGGTTTCGCTGCTGACCACTTTGAGCCAGAAGCTCAAGGTCGCCGTGCTGGCCGCCGCTGGAATGCTGACGGTTTGCACCATGGTATCGGTATGCACCGCACCGTAACCGTTCATCCAGGCTTTCCAGCTACCTGTGCGTGCGGCTTGTCCGGTGCCGTTGTCGATTACGCCGCTGCTTGCCGTCCACACCGTATTGCCGGATTCAAAACCCCCATTGCCGATCAGTTCGGTGGTCGTGGTGCCGGTCGTGTAAGTGAGCGTCAAAGTATATGGCGAAGTCGTGCTCGAACCGGAATACGAAATCACTTTCGCATAAACCGTCGCGGCACTCGCACCATTGGTATAGGTCAATGTTTCGGTGCTGGTACTTCCGGCCGAAGATTTCAACGCGACATCGCTGGCATTGACCAGTGCGAGATCGTAATCGGTCGTGCTCGGACCGACCATATCGATCTTGATGGTTTCACCGGCCGCCAGGGCGACGGCGAAATAATCCTTGTCGGTGGTATTGCCCATCGTGCCAACGATGGTCTTGAAACTGCGTGCCACCGTGTTCGACGTCGCAATGCTGCCGTTGGATTCGGTTTCGTTGAATTGTGTCGAAGTGGTATTGCTGATAGTGAAACTCACGGCCGTCGAAATTTTCGAATTGCCGGCGGCGTCGAAAGCTTTTGCCGTCAGGCTGTGGCTTGCGTTGCTCAGTGTTGTCGAATCCACAGTTAGCGAGTATGGCGAGCTGGCGTCGGCGCCTTTCAATAAGCCATC
>Ga0208628_1000281_pt1 | contig 29251 bp, 39 predicted proteins | sample LakWasMet16_LOW5_2_FD_183864 | JGI IMG/M metagenome (GOLD analysis project Ga0208628, IMG submission 183864) | Freshwater sediment methanotrophic microbial communities from Lake Washington under simulated oxygen tension - Sediment Metagenome... | ecosystem: Environmental > Aquatic > Freshwater >... | reverse complement strand
CAGCGCCCCCGCGCGCGGTTCCAGCAATAGGTCGGGATTGCTCAGCAACGGCACGCCAATATCCTTGCCGCAACGCTCATAATTGGCCCGGCCAGTGATTTGAATCGGACCGCGGCCGCGATACTTCCAGCCGTCGCCGCTGGCCACGTCGCCGTTACCCATGCGGTTGGCATAGCAATTATTGGCGATTGCCTGGGGCCGGCGGTGTAGCAATAGGGCCAATTGGTTTGGCTTGCCGGTCGCCTTGTCGCGGTAACGAGCTGGCCAGGTTGAGGCCAGGCCGTCAGCGCTATAATTCAAATTTTCCTCAAGCCTGGAAAGCCGCGCGCTTTCGTGCGCGACCTGGGCCAAAAATGTTGCCTGCTCGTTAATGGTCGTTATGCCAAACCTGGCCATTGCTTCCAGGATATGCGGCAACCACTTTGCGGCGCGCTCCGGCGTGCAACCGATTGCGGCGGCTAATTGTGCGGGTGCCATTCCTGCCCTCCGCGTCTAATGTGTCGCCTTTCGCATGTAAACCAAAGGATTAACCCCAAAATAAATATTGAGCCAAAAACCATGTAAATGTCCGGCACCCGCTCATAAAGCGCAAACAGTCCAAAAGCCAGGTCGCCAACCATAATCAAAACTAAGCCGAGTATTAAGCCTTTTGGCGTATCGCCACTCATTTCATTGGCATGGTGTAAGCACGCCCCAAACATAACGACCGAGATTAAAAAATAAATGAAATTCATTGCTTAGCACCTCCCTTGCTATCCAGCCAACTAAATAAAATCGGTACGGCTTTTTGAGCCACAAAAGCAACCAGGAAAGCGACCAGCATTTTGCCGCCCACGTTTGCACCGTTTAAAGTTTCAACCAGCCACGGCGCAAAGTGCTTGGCCGTGTCCAGTAAAATGTTGGTTGATAACTGCGAAAGGACCACGCCCAAAGCCGTGGAGCCAAAAATACTTAAAAGCATTTGACGCACCGCCATGCGCGCAAGCCAAATGTGTGCGATTGAGCCACCGAGTAAAGCCAGGGCTATAACTACATATTCCACGCCGAAAATGGCGCCGGCAACAATCGAGGCGCTGGACGCCCCCGTTGCGGCCGCGATTGCTGTGTGTGTTGTTGGTTCCGGCATTTTTTACCTTTCTGATTTTTATTTTTTTTAGTCATTAAAAAACCGCCTTGCGGCGGTTCTTTTATTGGCGCTAACAGTGCGAGCCCGTGGGGTCGAAAGCATTAAGCAACCCCTGGCAAATCCACCTTGATAACTTGAAGCGCCAACCAATCCCCCGTTTGATATGCCTTTGCATACGTTGCGTTAAAAGCAACTCTTTTGGCTTTTCAAAAAATACCAGGCTAAACAAGGTTACATTCAGCCAAAAATCTATAAGCGCACCAACCGCGATAATTGGCCAGCCCAAAATCTTAGCCTGGGGCGTTATCGTTTTATTCATGTTGGCGCGGTATAAGCTCATTATTGCCAGGTAGAAAAGCCAAAATACATATAAGGCAATCACTACTTGCGCGGCAAACTTCATAGCGGGTACGCTGGCATTAAGGCCACCGCCTCCTCCGGCGTAAGCATTGGTTTGGTGCCGGCAATTACCTCCGCCTTGTAAGCGTCCGCCTCAACCCAAACGCTTGCCTCCCAGGTCGCAAAGGTTTGCGCCAGGGTTTGAAACGCATTTGTAAATCCAGCGTAAAGCATCAATGCATTGCCGCCGCTAAATCCCAGGGCTTTGGCCTTGTCGTCAATTTCTTTTTGCAGGCCGTTGCGCACCGCATTAACGGCACGCTCCAAAAGCTCCGCCTCGGTTGGGGCCGGAAATGGCACCTTAACAATCTTGCCCTTAACCAGCGACCAAGTGCCATCGCTTTCGTTAATCGTTTGCCAAAATAGCTCGTCCGAAACTTCCAGGGCTTCGGCCGGGATTGCCTGGTTGATTTTGCTGTCGTAACGTGCGGCCAATACGCCGTTTGTAAAAAGTATGTGTTTTGACATTGTTTTTCCTTAATTTCCGATACATAAAACAGACATTTGAGCACCAGCGCTAGTCCTTAATACAATTTGAGATAATCCGTCTTTTGCAATAACTCCTGTAACAATGGACGTCGGGTTGTTGCTATTCCAAAAATGAGCGGAATAACTCAATAAAAATGAATTTGGAAAAGTTAACGGCAAAGTAAAAGTTTGATTTGTATTTGCGGCCGTGGTTTGGTATGTCCCCCATTGCAAAATTAACCCTCCAGGCAATTGTTGGTAGCCGTTTACCGCCTGGGAGCTGGTAAACGATGCCGCGTATTGCAATGTTGCCGAACCATAAAGCGCCCACTGATTTGAGCCGTTACTTACCGCAAGCACCCATTCCCCATTTTTAACAGTGATTGACGTAAGCGTGTTGCCGTCAGGGTTTAAGGTATCGGTGCCAGCGCGTGCAACTGAAAAATCGACCGTGCTTTGCGATTGTATTGTTATGGCTCCGCCTGCTACTACTGCGGACGCCGCCGGCAATGTCAGCACTTGCGAACCTGTGGACGTTGCCATTAACACGGCTTTGCCAACGTCTGCCGCTGTCAATGTTGCCGTTGCGCTTAGATTTGATTCACCGGAAAAACTACCAAGCGCACGTTGCAACGCTTCCATTGTGGCCAGCTTTTTGGAGCCGTCAAATTGCGCCGGTGTCGGGCCGGATTTTGGCGAAAAGTCCACGTTTGTACCGTCGCAATATAGCTCGGCTGAGGAGCCTTGTAATACCGCAACGCCGGTGCCGCCGCTAGTCTTAACCGTAATTGAAAAGGCGCCGGTCGTGTCGTTACGGATAACCCAGCGCTTGGAGGTCGCCGGCACAACAACGTTAATGTTTGCGGTAATCGCGCCAGTTAGCGCAATAATGCCGTTTTTAGCCTCGGCCGTTGTTAATGTAACATTGGCGCTACCGGCAACGCTTTTGCTCAAAAAGCTGTCGTTTGAAATTATTTCACTGGCAGAAAATCCCCAGCGCTCCCAAAACGTTGTTGCGGTGTCCGGTTGCTGGTTTGTGTTGGCCGTGCCATTGATTGCGTTGTAAGTCAGCCCTGCATATTGCACGCGCGCGCCTGCCGGGTATTCCTCCGTTGCGTCCCACTCAGGGATTCCGCGTTGCATGAAATAACGCATGCCGTTGGCCAGCCAGTTTAAAATCCAGTTAAAGCGCTGGCGGCTTGGCGGCACCGTGGAAACTGGCCAGCCTGTTTGGATTTCGGCATTTGTTGGCTGTACCTTGTCGCCACTTTCTGCCCAGGCTGGCAAGTCCGTTGGTTTGTTGTAAATCGTCATTTTTTAAAATTCCTCCATAAGTTGGTGAAGCGGGCCGGTGTAGCCCTCCTCGGCAAAAGGCAAGGCGTTAACTTGCCCCTCAAATCCCAAATATCCCGTGCCGTCGTAATAGCCGCGGGTCCTAATCCGAACCCCGGACGGGCGCGGCAAAATGTCTAGGCCGGTAATAATCGCCAGCTCCGTTAAGCTCAGATAGCGGCCAATAAAAATTCCAACGGTCATGTCCGCCGGGTCATCAATGATTGCCGGAGCGTTGAAAATGAATTGCAACGAGCGGATAAAATCTGACGTTAGGCCCTTTGCGGTATTGCGCACGATACGGGCCCGGATAATTGTCCTATATTCCGGGTCGGCTAAAATCGTGGAGGCGTCCACCGGCTCGCCCTCGCCATAGAAGCGGCCACCAATTGAGGAGTTGCCCTCCTCGCCAAAATTCAGCGCGGCCGGATTGCCGACAAAGTTAAAATACTGGACCAGCAAAACATTGGGGATTAAACGGGTTTGTCCCACCCATTGGCCGATAACGTCCAATTGCGCGCCCTCGGCCGTGTCCAGGTCAAACTTGGCCGGTATTGTTTGCGTAAAATCGTAAACGGAGCCCCAGGCTCCGGCTACGGCTCCAACCATTGCTTTGAACTTAGGCCGCTGGTTGTGCTCGCTTGTAATTAGGCTGGTGTAATCGTTCATTATGTCGTTACCGTAATAACAATATCAGCGTCAACGATTTGCGCCGCTTGGTTGTAAGCAACCGCAATGTTTGACGTCCCAGGAGCGCCAGCCCCAACCGCTATGGTTAGCGCCGTTATGTTGTAGGTTTCACCGAGCACGCTATTGTTTAAGTTTGCCGGCACGTACAATTTGGAATAAAGCAGGCTTTCGCCAATTTCCAGGGCGTTAATAAACTCGTTAATCGCCGCCTTGATTTTTGGCAATACGCTGGCGCTGTACCCGGATAATGGCGCTACGGTCATGGCCACCTTAATGTCCAGGATAGTTGGCCGCGAAAACTTCACGATATGCACGCTATTAACGGCGTCAATCACGGTTTGCGATAACGTGCCAAAGGTGCCGGTGCCTGGCGTTTTCTTTTCTGCGATTGTTTCAAAAATTGTTTGCGCGTCGCCGCCCTCGGCAATAATGGCAATGCTGTGCGCGGGTATGCCGTTGGTGTCTGCCGCGTCGGTGTCATTTTCATAGCCTTTTATGCGGGTTACGCCAATAATGTTGGCCACCGAGCCCACAATGCCCTCAAAAATAGTTTGCGACGGCACCGCAACGCTAAGCGCCTGGCGCGCCCTCAGCTCCGCGTCTGTTTCGACCGGATTACCTGGCACGGCGTCCGTTGGGTTGTTTACCGATTGCCAGCCAAAAGTCGGCGTTTTGATTTTTGTAATTGTGTTGCTTTGAGCGGTAATTGCCCCCACCTGGGAGCTGGTCGCCGTTACCGTGATTTCACCCGCCAACGGGATTATTACGCTTGCCGGCAATAGCCAATCGCTTTGGCCGTTGGCGTCGCTGGCAATGCCGTTGGTAATCACGGCGCCCACCTGGCCAACAATCCGCAAGTCCACGGTCGAGGCGCTTGCTACCAAGCGGCTAATGCCGTTAATTTTCACGTTTGAGCTTAGGCCATTACCCTGGCCCGTTGCCGGGCTAAATGAATTATAAACGGCGACCGCCGCGGCGTTGCTGTCGTTGATTGCGCTTGCAATGATTGCCAAAAATTGGCCGTCCTGGCTATCGTTGCCCAGGTATAAATCTTGCCCGTAAATCGCCTTAAATTGCGATTGCAAATAGTCCAAAATCTCGGCATAACTTGGCGCGCTTATCCCGTTGGCGTCAATGGTTGGGGCGGTTAATGACATTGTTAGAGTACCTCGTTAATGGTTGTTTGTCCGTAGATTGTGCCAACTGTCGTGTTGATAGAAAGGCGCCGCGTGTTGCCGTCAAATGTGCTGGAATAACTGAGGATTTCCTTAACGCCTTGCGTGCCGAGTATGCGTTGCTTAATGGCCGCGTCCGGGCTGTTTGCGAGCTGTCGCTTGCCCAAAATCTCAGTTAACCAGGGCGTCCCGTCCTTGTTGTCCAAAAACCACTCGCCGCGCCATAATCGCAAGCGCGTAAGGATTGCCTGGGCAACGGCGTCCGGGGTATTTACAAAAAAATCCGCACCCGTGCCCATTGTGTAGTCGTCGTTTTCGTCTAGTTTTCTGTATCGCATTTATGGCACCTTAGGAGGGTTCGGAGCGTGCGACGTTGACGGCACGCCATTGGTATAAGTGTCAATCTGTCCAGGCTGGTAAACAAAGCCGGTGCCGCCAGCATCAAAGCTGGTTTTATTGCGGCCGTGGATTTCCACAACGTCGGCAACCAGGCTAATTTTTGCGGGGCCAACCTCGACGTATGTTTGCCCGTCATGGCTTCGCAATTGCGTGGCGTTTGTTGATATGTTCGGCAATACGCGCGGGCGGCTAAATACCTCAGGCAAACAAAAGCCGTCGCTCAGGTCATGCATGCGATATTCCGCTTGCCCTTGTACGCCTCCGTATTGGTGCCATGCGTCAATGCAACGGCTGGAAAATATAACCAAGCACTCGTTGCCTGGCTTTATTGGAAAGGTCAGCGAAAAGCCGCCGCCGCTAGGAAATACAACCGGGCAATCCAAAAGCAACGGCAATTTAACGGCTTTGGTGGTCCCGTCCTGTTGCCTTACGTCCATGCTAATGGTAGGCTGGGCCTCGCAAGTCATGGCGCTGGGGTCGAAACTTTGAATTATGCAAGGCAAAGCCGTCCAAATTTGCGCCTGTTTACCGTCGAGGGCAATGCGTAACATTTCCTCAGGGTCCAGGTAACGCTCGCGTCTATCCATAAGTTAGGAGCCTATCTATGAAAAAATTATTATTAGTTTGTTTGGCCGTGCCGCTGTTAGCGGTGGCCAGCCCAAAAAATGAGCCGCTATATGTCAACCCGCCGCACCCCATGAATGAGGGCGACGGAGCGCCAGCGGATTACATGCGCCAGGTAATATTTACCCAGCGCAAATGTGAATTACCGATTGTTAACGCCGAGCACATGCGCGCATACACTTACAACGCGCTTGGTGGTATGTCGATGAAAGGGTGCGCGGGTCGCACGCTCAACAATGATTTTTTAACCATTTACATTTACCAGGGACAGGCAATTGAGCAAGTCATGCCGCGCGCTATGTTTAAAACCGGCACGCTGGGCGCCGACGGCATTGTTACAATCAGCAATAAAACGCCTTAGCCGTAACGCTTGATTGAGCCTATATCCTCATTAACGCCCTGGCGCGGTATATAACTTGCCGGGATAGCGGCATCAATCGCCAAGCATGTTAAATCGGTGTAAAACTCATTGCCGCGGGTGTCGCCCATTTGGTCGGCAATCATCACGTAATAAAGCCCGTCGTTATTGATTTTGGCGGTTTGCTCGTCGAAAAGATTTTGCGCCGCCTGGCCAATACCCAGGCCAAACCTATAACGTTGTATGCTCGCGTTGTCCAGCTTCACGGCCTGGCCAATCTTGATGTTGGGATTGAGCAAAGTCTTGAGCCTTATCCCGTTTTGCGTCTGCTCCGGCAATCCAATTACGCCGGTGGCCGAGGTTAAAACCGGAATGTCGCCAGGCATGTAAGCGGTCAACGGGACCATTTGAAATTTGCCGTCTTGTATACTCCAACTCGTTTGCGTGTTTTTGGCAATTTCGCGCATTTTGTCGCGGCTCATGCCGAAAATCACCTTGCCCCTGGGCAACGGATTGCCTTGCAAGTCCGGCACATATCCGCGGCTTATTCCACGCAATGCCATGTCCTGCAAAACCGCGCTTACTTGGTCGTTTGGCGTAGCTCCGGCCGCCAGTGATATGGCGCTAACGGCGAAGTTATAAGCGCTATCACCGTCCGCCGCGGTTATGTCTATGAATGTGTCGGTTTGGCTTTCGCGGCCGCGTCTTACTTGCTTAATTTGGCCGTCAAATATAATGCCATAATTGCCCTCATAACCAGCCTGCAAAACAACGCGGGTAAACTCTTTTTGCACGGCCTGGGCCGTTTGCTCGCTTACGTTATAAACCCTTATGTCCGCGCTGTTCGGCGTTTGAATGTCGCCACGTCGCACGGAAAAACGAAAGCGCAATTCTGACAAATCCAGGGCGCCCCGGCTGGCTTCGTTTTGGCCAACAATTAAGCTGGCTTTGCGTAAATATTGCGAAACGCTCATTAGTCAGTTACCCAATATAAAAAGGCCTCAGTGCCCAGGTTTAAGAATGTTGGCGGTGCGTCCGGGTCGTTTGCGGTTTGCACCCACATGCGGCCCTTAAAACCGAGGTGCGCATATTGTTCGAGCAAATTAGCGCCGGTAATCAACGGCACGCCGTTAACAATCGCCTGGTTGTTAATGTCTGCAATGTCAATAAACCAACCGCCCTCGATAACGTTGCGGTAATGCAATTTGATGTTGTAATCTATGCCACTCAATTGCACCGTAAAAAGTTGCGGCGTTGGTGTTAAAGGTATTTCGTAAAAGTTTGCCATTACCAGCCCCCGCTCGCGCCCTTGCCTCTAAACGTCCCGCCTCCGCCAACAATAGGCTTGGGAGGCACGGCGCCGCCTGGCGACGGAGTGCGCGGTTTTGTTTGTTTAACCCCGGTATTTTGGACCTCGGCCGTTTTTTCCGGCTGGGCTTGTTGCTCCCGTGGCGGCAACGTAGTTGCCTGGGTGTTTACAATAATCACCTGTTTGCAAGTGGCCGTAACCATTAAAATGTTGCTGGTCTTGCTATCCCGGTCCACGCGCAAACTTTGGATTAACATATTTTCATACTGGCGCGCGTTGGTCGTCATATTAAACGGCGCGCGGCTTTGCTGTAATGCCAGCAATTGACTGTAAACGCCGCCGACATAATCCGCGGCTGTCAGGCCTCCGCCGGAAAATAGCGCCTCAGCGGCCCCGCTCAGCGCTTTAAAACTGCTATTGCTCCACCCGCACCTCAGCAATACCTCGGCAGGACGTTTAAAGCTATGGTCCGTAATGTCCGCCCCTTGCTCAATCGGGTGGTCGGTCGTCTGCAATGTGTCGTTGTAGATTTCCTCTAAACTGGCCATTATTTCAATGTCGCCAATTGAGCTTTTGGGGGATATTTGCAAAAAGTCTAGGAGTGCCATGTTAGTTATAAGCCACTTGTAAGTTACGGGTTAAGGTTGCGTTTACTCGTTCTTGCTCGCTTGCGACCGCGCGACCTGTCGCCAGGGCGTCGCCGCCGTTTACGTTAATGGTGGTATTTTGCGCAACCTGGACGCCGCCGCCCATGCCTGCCGTTACTTTGGCAACATAGCCGCGGGTTTCCGCGGGTGCGCGGCTCATGCCTTTGCTATCAACATTGCCAGGGCCCCAATTGTAGGCCGCAACCGCCTTTTCAACGTTGCCGTTGTATTTTTTCATAAGGTCGCGGTAATACCTGGCGGCCGCCTCCGAGCTTTGGTCGAAGTCGTCGGGATTACTGAGGCCGTATTGCTTGGCCGTTTCGGGCATAAATTGGAAATGGCCTTGCGCGCCAGCACTTGAGCGCATATTTTTGCCGCGGCCGCTTTCTGCGTTCCAAACACTATCGAGCAAGCCAGGAGGCAATCCATATTTCTGCTCCAAATCTGCCAGGCGCTTGGATTCCGCACCGGCCGCGCGCTTGATTTTTCCGCCTGAGCTTTGAGCGCTTCCAATGTTGCCGCCGCTTCCGCTTTTCGCCGGGTCGTCCCAGCCCTCGCCGTAAATCTTGCTGTTAACCCATTGGCCAATTTTCCAGCCGGCAACTCCAGCCGCGGCAATCGCTAAAATAGGCAACGACAAGGCGCCAAAGGCACCCGCAAGGGCCCAAATACCAGCGACCAAAGCAGGACCGCCCAGCGCGGTAAATACTGCGACCAGCGCAATTAACTTGGTGCTCCAACCGTTTGTTGCCTTGTCCGCCGCAATGAATTTGTCCACCAACCAAACAATGGCCGGGCCCAGCTTTTCAGCCAGGGTTAACAACATCATTAAAACGTCAGCGGTGCGGCTTGCAATCATTGGCATGTTGTCGCGCACCCATGAGCCCATTTGCTCCATGCTTATGCCGAGCTTGTTAACAAGCGCCTCCTGGACCTGGACCGCAAAAATTTGTAAAAATGTTTGCAACTCGCGCAATTGCATCATGAACTTGTGCGAGCTTTCGGCCGCCTTGTCAAATCCGCTGTCTTTCAAAATTGCTCGCTGTTTTTCAACTTCGCGGGCAAAATCGCCGTTAAGCATAGCGCGCAAAGTGTCCTCGCTAATGCCTAAAATATCGCCATACTGTTTGCTTAATGTGTAGGGCTTATCTTGCAACTGCTTGCCTAGGTCAACCATTATGTCGGTTGTGTCCCGGAGCTTGCCGTTTACGTCGCGGGTGTTAACGCCCAGGCTTTTTAAAAAGCCCTCGCTCCCTGGCGTTTCGCGCATAAACCTGGCCAGGCTTTGCACGCTTTGCAATGCCTCCTCGCTTTGCGCGCCGAAGTTTTGCGCGGCCTTGCCAAAGGCCTGTAAATTCTTAGCGCTTGAGCCTGCCTTAATCGAGGCAAAATACATGCGCTCCAAATTGCTGGCAAATGCCGCGACGCCGGCGCCAATTGTCAGCGCGGCGCCTTGTATCGCGGCAACCAGTTTTACAACGTTTTTGGTCGCACCTGTTACCCCGTCAGTGAATTTTTTAAGCGCGCGCTCGTCCTGCTCAAAGCCCAGCTTAACTAAAAATTCTTTTAGGATTGCGGTGTTAGACATTGTTGTTTTTTCTTTCTACATAATCCCTCGCAAGGGCTTCGTTTTCAGATTTCACGGCTAATGCGTCATTCATCAAAGCCACGTCGCAAAGGTCCAGGGTGCCGTCCTTGAGGCTTTCAAAACCGCAAAGCCCTGCAAGCACGGGAGCCATAAGCCAATCCTCGCCGCCAGGCAAGGACCGCCAAGTTACGCCTGCAAATTCTTGTTGTTGCCCGCTTGGCTCATAAGCAGGCCTTGAATAAAAGGGCCGAGGCTGTCCTGGATAACCTTAATAATGATTTGGATAATAACGCCCAGGTCCATGTCGTCAAACATGCAACCGCCTTTATTCCAAACCAGCGCCCATGTGTCATTATCCTGGCGACGGCTAACAACGCTTAGGCATGTTGCAATCACGTACTCGCTGGCCTCGTCGCTCATATTTGCTATGCCGTCCGCAAAGGGCGTTAGCAACTCGCTAAACGCCCCCAGGTCCTCGGTTAGTTTGTTATCACGCGACAAACTCACAAATACGGGGATTAAGGTCGGCAGAATAGGGGCAATTTTCCGGCTAACGTGAAACTGTTTAAAAGCGTCCAGCTTGCCAGCCCGGTAATTGTTGCCCTGCAATTCAAATTCAACCATTTAAACCCCCTTAAAATGTGCCTAAGATTGTGTCAATCTTGATAGCGTCAAAAACCCACTCAACCACGTCGCCGTCCTTTTTATAATTCAAGTCGGGCTTTTTCTTAAACGCGCACTCGCGGCCCACGGTTACGTCGCCGCTTTTTGAGTTTGTAACGCTAATCACGTTTTGGCCATGCAATTGGCTCGCAATGGTTTGCGCGTCATACATAGCTTGTAATTTCGCATTTTGCGGTGAAGTTTTCAGCAAGCGGACCGTGATTTGTCCTGATTTGTCAGCGTGTAAGCTATGCATGCCCTCGCCGTCGGCACCAATGAGCATGGTGTTTTTGTCGCCAGCCATTGCAATGCTAATGCCCTCCTCGCTGGTTGCCGCGCCATAGCCCAGGTTGATAACGCCGGCAGGCCCAACAAGCGTGGCCTGGACGTCAATAAATGAATAAGTAGCCATTTTTTAATCCTTATCGGTTAACGTTAATAATGCAATCAACAAAATGCACGGCACCGGCCAGCTTGATTGCGCATTGAATAACCGGAGCCTTGCGGGCCTCTCGGTCCGCCTGAGATTGCGTGGCCACTTGCGGAGCATAGACATAATAGCCGGTGCTCAAAGTGTCGCCCTGGTTGAGCGCGCCGAAGCCTGGGGCGTTCCAAACGCCTGGGGCCACCAAGCCGTTAACAACCGCCTGGTTCAAGCGTTGTGCAATCGTGGTCAGGATTAGGTTAATGCCGGCGTCAGTCTGTGGCACTTTGGTTGGGCTGGTGTATAGCAAGTTGAAAATTGCCGTTTGGACGTCATTTTGCAACCAATCTGTCCCGTGTACCTCGTCAAAGAAATAACCGTTAACCATAACGCCCTCTTGAATAATAGAGGTGTCGTTGTTGTATTTCACAAAAACGTTGCAATGCTTGTCGCGCAATGTTTGTGCTTGCGAGCTGGTCAGGTTTTCCGCCGCAACGCCTGGCTCCTGCTTAAACTTGATTGTCAGCGTTGTGTTGCTACCGTCAAAGTTAACCGTAAATGCTCGGCCAAAGATTGAAGCCGCCGCGTGCACGTTTGAGCTTGAGTATTGCACAAAGGTGCGCTTGTAATTAAGCGCCTTTAACTGGCTGGCAATGTCGCTGGTAACAACGCTATCCAATACGCTAGTGTTTTGCGTTGTAACGCCGTAAATGCGTGCCAGGCCTGAGCCCTCAATAAACGCGGCAACCGCCAAAACTTCGGCGTCGGTCGGCACTGGCGTGCTGGCCACATAGAGGCCATACCATGCGCTTGACATATTGGCCAGCGTTTGCACCGCATCAACCAGGGCCTCAGCGGCAACGCCTGCAACGATATAACCCTCGTCGTTGGCACCCAAACGAAATACGCTTGTAATGTCCGTGCCTGAGGCTGGGGCGGTACCAAAGCCAACGGTTGAAGTTGAGCCGGTGGTTGAGCTGGTAACAACAAAGCGCGCATTTGCGCTATCCCATGCCACGGTCGCGCCAGTAATGGCCGCGTCCAGGATTGCGGCAACGCCGTTTAAATTTGTCGCGCCGCTGAAATTCAAACCTGTAAGCGCCTGGTCCGCGCCGCCGTCAATTTTGATTTTCATTGCGCCGGCTGTAATGGCCGTAAAGTTTGCAAGCGCTTGTTGTGCCGCGCTCAATACACCGCCACGCAATAGGCCGCTGGTTGCGCTTTGTGCCCATTTGCCAACGTAGCAGATTGACGGTTGCGGTGTTTGGCCGTAGTAAAGCGCCGCCGCCTTGTATTCCGGCGATTGTGTGCCAAAGTCCTGGGCAATTGCGTCCAGGCCAGTGTATAAGCGCAAGCGCTCTGTCGTATCAATTACATTGCTATCGCCCAGGATAAGCAACGAGCCAAAATTGCGGGTTTGAGCGGCGAGTGGCGAGAGTACCACTTGCACGTTAACTATATCGCTAACGGGTAAGCCGAGTGTTGTCATTTTAAATAACTCCAATGGTTAGTTTGTAATAATTCCAACCTCGTCCGAGATAAGAATTGGATTTGCTGATAGCACGTTAAGCACGCCGTACTCGCGCACAACTTGCCGGCTAAATGTAAGCGGTATGTCGTAGCGTTTAACCCATTGTTGGTTAACCAGCTCCGGCACCGCCGTAATATCGCCCGCATTGTTTAGCCCTATATTTACCAGGGCCAACGCTTCCAGGTTTTGTGGCATTTGCAAGCCGTCGCGTAGCATTGCGGCGTTGCGCATGCCGTTTGGCCCGTAGAATGTGCAAAGCACGTTTATGGCCTCATGCCGTTTCAATCTGTCCAGGCCGTCGCCGTCCGGGTCGTGCTGTATGTGCGGGGTCGCGTCCGAGGTCTGCAACGTTACGCCGATTGCGCACCAATCAACCCCAGGCTCCGGCTGTTTTGGGTTGCCTGGTTGCCAGCGCGGCCGGACCATTGGCCCAGGCAGGCCGGTAATGCCAACGACCGCCTTTTGAAATTCTGCGTCCAAGCTGTCGCCCTCTAAAGGCGGGCTTGCTACGCTTGGCGGCAAATAACCGCCGGTTGCGCTAGTGTTTGGCATGGTGTTTATCCTGCTAATGGTTTGAGCGCGCATGTTGCCGCAACGAAGCCGCGCCCAAAGTGTGAATAACTGTTAATGCGCTCAACCGTGTAACGCCGGCCTTGCCACTCTATCTCGTCGGCAATCAGGCCCACCGAGCCGTCCTGCAATTGCGTTGCCGTGTGTACCATAATGGCCCCGCTCTGATAATCGCCCTCAGCGGTCCGGTTTAATTCGTGCCCGCTGTCGCTCGTTACCACCGCGTTAAATGTAAATTTTCGCTCGGTATTTACGGCCATGCCGTTGGTGCCGATTGTCTGCGCATTTCGGTAACAAATAAGCCCGGTGTCCATAAAATCCGGGTCGCTGAGCACTTCGCTAACGTCCAGTAATGCCATTGCATACCCCAAAAGAAAAAAGGCCCGCTAAGGGCCTTTGTGTGCGTTTGTTAACTTATAAGTTAACTATTTGTTGCGGATAACATAGTTAATTGAGTTTCTTAGCTGGCCGGTGTCAATCAGCGGCCTTGCGTTGCTATTGTCGGGCGCGTTTCCTGCGGCACGGCTGGCCAATTCCTTTTTGGCGCCTTTGCGGCCTTTTGCCGCCCGTGCGCGCAATGTCGCCTCGCTGAGCGGTACAAAATCGCCGCTGTTAATCTTGGCCTTTACGCCGTCCCGTGCAACCATGCCCGCCGCTTCCAGCTCGTCGTCGCTTTGGCGTCGTTTGCCCTCAATAGCGGCCTTTGCGGCTTTGTCCAGGCGCTTGGTTATGCGCTCCTGGTTTTGCTCTATGCCGGCCGCTAAAAACGGCCTGGCCGGTATGTTGGCCGCCGGGCTTCCATGCTCATGGATATAACCCAGGGTTGCGTTATTCATGGGCCCCTCGTCCTCCTGGTCGCGCTCGGAGGTTCCGCTTGGTATGCCCACCAAAACGTCTTTTTTTACCAGGTTGGTAATGTTGCGCACTACGTCCGCCAGTATGTCCACTGTTACGCGCATGCCTTTCATTACCAGCCCTTTACATTTGTATGCCGCCCGCTCCGACCATTTGCATTAGGTTCCAATAGCGCACGCCATAATTTGTTAAATTCCAAAATCCTGCGTCGGCATAAGTGCCGCTTGAGGTGTCATAGCTTACGCTTACTTTATCCACGGATTTGGCCGTTACATTGCCTTGCAATGCTCCTGGCACGCCGCCAGCGTCAGCGGTCCGTCTGTCGCGTTCTGCGATTGCTAAATGGTGGGCCGTGAATAATGCCAGGCCCTCATTTAGTAGGTCGTCCCACCTATCGGCATTTAACTGCTTTTTGCCCAGGTTTAACCAAAAATCAATTGCCGGGTCCGGCGTGGTTATAAACTCCGGGAAAATCTGCCGAAAGGTGAGAGCGTCCATTTTTTAACTTCCTTACTCTGTTACGTTTAAAACTGCGTCGCGGTCTGCCGCTTTGATTGTCGGCAAACCAGCCTCGCGCAATGCCGCGTTAACGGTGTCAATCGGTGGCACTGGCTTTTCCTCAGTTACGAGGCCCTTAATAATGGAGGCGGTTTTTGCGGCCAATTCTGCCGCCTCCGCTTCCAATTGCTCTGCCGTTTTCGCTGGCGGTGCCGCTGGCTCCTCGTCGTCAGCTAAATGGAATTTTGTGTAAGGGTGGTTGGCCACCGCCTCCTCAACTTCGTGCTTGCCAACTGGATAATGTGTAAGCACGCTGTCAATGTTGAGATTAAACGCTTTTTTTACTTGAATTGTAACCATGCCTTGCCCCTTAGATATTATCACGATAGCCGAGTGTTTCAGGGTAAACAAACTCAACCACACCCAGGCGGCCAAAGTATGTCGTTAATTGGCGCAAGTCGCGGTATTCCAATGGTGTGCGTTGTAACGGCACTAATGGAAAGCGCACTTTGTCGTCGTCCGGTGTGTAGGCAACCATGCGGTTTGTACTGCCAGCGCCGCGGCTTGTCAACCACTTAACTGGTTGAATGTCCAAAGGACGGCCGTTAATTGAGTTGGATAAGCTGTTTTGCTTCAAAAATTCCAAAATGCTGATATTGCCAGCACTTGAAACGAGTTTGCTTACCAAGCGGCTGTAATTAACCGGGTCAATTAACAATTTGCTTGGGCAAACTGCATAAGCAGAAGCCGCCCAAACTGAGTTAAGCAACTCGTTAACGTCGGCCAGGATTTGGTCGGCGGTTGCTGTGGACCATGTGCCGGTTGTGGCGTTTGAAACGTTTGTAACCAATGAGCTGTTAACCAGGCCAGTAAAGCCAAGCGCGGTATCACCGATATATACTTGCTCGTCAATGTCCATTTGGTATTTCAATTGCATACCGCTAAATTTCTGCTGGTCAACTGGACGGCCAAGTTTTTGCGCACTTTCCAGCTCCGGCAAAGTCCAGCCCAATTGCATTGCCCACAATGGCAATGGATTAGAGGTTTTGCCAATGTCCAGGCTAATGCCAGTGATTGCATTAGTGTCTTTGCCAACCCATGCCTTGCCTGAGCCTTGCACGCCAGGAGCGGCCGCAAATGAGCTGTTTGTGAATGAGCTAAACTCGTCGGCAATGCTTACGTCCTCACGCAACATAATATCGCGCGACCAGGTAACAGTCGCCAGCGGCATGTGCAATTTTTGGTCTAAGCGTTCAAGCTCGCCAATCAGGAAAACGCCGGCGCTGTCAATGGTGCGAGCGTCAAATGTCATTAGCGCGTCTTTCGTCGCTAAGCGGATTAAATTCGGTTTCATGTGTTACCCCTTAATTAAATGTTGTAAGCAACTTCAACGTTGCCGTTGGCGTCAGCCTGGCCCGCGAAAGTTAAACCAGCGATTGCAACGGTGTTGGTGCTGTCTGCCGCCGCTTCAAAGCCGCCAACTGGTTTGCCCGTGCCTGGCGTTGCCACGCGGACGTAAACCTGGCCGCCCACCGCTGGGGTGCCTGCGTTGTTTTTAACGTTGATATAGCCGGAGCGTAAAACGCTGGCAATGCCGCTGGTTTTTGGTGTTGAAGTGCCCAGCGGGTCGCTTGCCGCGTTACCTGTCGCCGGATATTCGCGCACTAAAATGCCGTAAGCGTCGGCCGCTGTTTCTGAGCCAGCGAAAGGCACAAATTTGCCGCTTGCAATTTTACCGATAAGGCCGAAAGCCGAGAAAGGCAACGAAGCGTTAAGCACTTGTGCCTCAATTTTTGCCTGTGATTGACGAGTTACGTCGCCAGCAATGCCGTAAGGCATGCGTGTAAGAAATGCTACCATGATGTAATTTCCTTTATGTTAGCGGGCAAGTTACTTGCTAGCCCAAAATGCCTTGTTACGGGCGTTAATATCGGTTGGGCTTGTCGCTTTGCCGAAATCCGTTGTTTTCGCGGCGGCGTTACGCACTCCGCGGTTGTTGTTGGTCGTGCGCATCAACTCAGCGGCGCCAGCAAATACGCTGTTTAGCGCGTCGCCTGTCAGCAACTTAATAGAGCGGCCAGCCAGGAAAACGTCAATTGCTTTTTTGCCGTCCGCGGTTGCGTAAGCGGTCGTTAATGCTTTGCGTTTCAATGAGGCAATAGCGCCGGCGGTTTTTGCCGCGTCGCCTGTCGGTACCTGGACGCCTGGGGCCAAAATCTCAGCGCGTGCAATTACGGCTTTGAGTGTGTCGCCGCTCAATACCTTGCCCACCGCTTCGCCGTTGGTTTCCGCTTTTTCAGCTTCCAGCACGTCGTCGCCTGTTTGCACGTCGTCCTCCTCGTCCGGTGGCGTGGTTTCCTCGCCCTCGGCATCAAAGTTTTCGCCGTGCTCCTCCTCCTCGGCCGGGATTAGCTTAGCCAGTACCTCCTCAATGCGAGCCAGGCGCGCCTCAATGCCGTTTTCGTCGTCGGCTTGGTCCTCAGGCGGTTGTTGTTGCTGGTTTGGGTCCAGGTCCTCGTCTTTCATTTCCTCGCCTTGCTCAGCCTCCGCCTCGCTATCAAGGAAACGGCGGAGCTTGTCAATAAAGCCCAGCTTTTTGTCTTTCAATTTTGTTTTCATGTCTAAATCCTTGTCTTTAATTGAACAACGCGGGCCAGCTCGGCCGCGCTCCACTAGCGCAACATGATTGCCAATTATGTTTAACTGCCGGCCTTTACCTGGCCCCGTTTGCTCATAATCAGCTTCATAGCCGCACGAAACTTCGCGCAAGCCGTCCTTGCGTACTGCCTCTATTGCTTCCTGGTCTGTAATTAACAAATCAGCAAGCAATAAATCGTCCTCAATTCCTACGCCGCGGCGCACGTTTTGAGTTACCCCTTTGGCTAACTCTTTCCAGTTTTCCGGGTTAACAAATGTGTCCGGGTGGTCAATAGTTACCGGCTTGCCCTCAAAGCTCGCCAGGGTTTCGTCCTTAAATACTTCGTCCTGCGTTCGGTCAATCTTAATCAGGCCGTCGCTGTCGCCCTCTAGCGGGATTTCCTCGGTGCTATACATTTGCACGCCAACGCGCGCAATCGGCACCGCCTCGCAAAGCAAAAAGCCCTCCGGCGTCATGCTTTGCTTAGGGCCCAGCTTTTCAACCGTCAGGAATTCCATGCGGTCATGTGTTTTTGTTTTCATGGTGTCGTCCAAAACAAAAAACCCCGCCGGAGCGGGGTGTTTATATTGATTGTTTAACTTATCTATTCATTGGCAAAATTGCCGTAACAGTTAATCGCTTTTCGGCGTTGGTTGTGTCGCATGTCACTTTCACCTTATAACTGCAATCAGCCAGGCCGCCCTTAACCGGGACGGAAACCGCACTGTTTCCAGTGTAAAAGTTTGGCGAGCCGTTTAATACCAAAGCAACGTTGGCATCAACCCCGCTATTAACAACAATTTCCGTGCTAACAATACTGGTTAACGCTTCGCCGCTTGCTAGGCCGTCGGTAAAATCAAAGGTTAAAATAACCTCCTCGTCAACGTCTTTTGTGCTTAATAGTGTTGTCATTGTTTTGCCGTGTAATTTCGTTGTTTGTAATTTGCAATAAAGTTTTTAAGGTTGTAGTCCGCCGTGTAACCCCGGTTACCTTGGTTTAACTCTCGGCTTATTGTTGCTTGATAAAACAAATTTCCGTTAATAAACAGCGCCGGCTTCAATAGATAGCTTGCCTTAACCTCAACCGGAAAAAATAAGTTTTCGTTAACAAGCTGGCTGGCGTTAATTCTGTATTTAACATTTGCGCCATAAAACGCATTTGCATTTGAATAAAGAGCCGGCGCCAACGTTTGGAGGTATGAGCCACTAAATACAACCCAACCAGTGTTATTGCCGGCGTCCGTTGAGTATTGCGCATAAAACCCGCCGGACGGGCTTGCCGCGCTATCCTTAACACTTAAATAACTAGCAATAATCGTCATGGCGCCACCTTATTCAACCTAAACCGAGTGCCTGGCGTGCTTGAAGCAATGGAAACTAAATTGCCAGGCGTGCCGTTCATGCTGAAATTTTCAACGTTGGTGTCGGTGCTTGCTGGAAATTTAACCACGCATGGCACAACGGTGTTGGTCATATCCTTAAACCGATTTGCGCCCGTAATGGTTAAATCACCGGCTCCGCCCTGATTCAACGTCGGATATGAGAAGCCGCCACCCGCAAACGTTTTAGCACTGGCTGACGTCATGCTGATTGAACCCGTGCCGCTAGTTGTGTAATTAGTACCCGAAGCTGTCCACGCACCCAAATCAACGATTGAACCGTTATTAAATTTAATATCACGAGCAACCGCGCCGGTTGAGCTATATGCGCCTACGGTTAGCGTTTTAGCGTTTAAGTCTACTGCGCCGGCCGTATGCGTGAATGTGCGAGTTGAGCCTAAAGTCAGCGCGTCTTGAAGTTGCAGGGTTCCAGCACCTGCTTTTGTGATAGGAAAGTCTAACGTTTTACCGTTTGATGTTATGGTTTGCGTGCCGGTTGTTGCTAAAAATGTAGTTATGTTTACTATTGCTGGTATTGTCATACCTGCGGATACTGTTAAATCACCGAATAAATTTGCGCCAAATACATTAATTAAAGAGCCAGAAAATCCAGTAAAATTTAAACTCTTAAATCCAGATGTATTGGATAGACTAACGCTATCAGTGCCACCTGTGATATTAAAAGAAACAACATTGCTCTCTGAATATGTAGAACTTAAACCATGAGTAATCGTGCGCGTTCCAGTAGTGCCATTATATGTACAATCAACTTGCCTATTTCCACTACATGAAAAGTTAGTGGCTGGATTAACAGTCCATAAATCTGATGTATTATTTCCTGTTAAAATTATTTTACTTGTGCCAAACAATATACTTCTAGGTATGCTAGTTGTAGAAACTAATCTAAATGCAGTCAACGTTTGGTTATTCAAATCAACATTACCGCTAGTCAGCCCAAACGCACCTGTAGTCACAAACGCATCGGCGAGTTTAAAAGTGCCGGTTGCGTTATCAACGATAATAGGTTGCGTAAAAGTTCTTCCCGCACTGGTAATTGTTTGAATTCCACCTTGTTTTGCAAATGTAGTGTTTCCTGTACCTGATAATGTAACATCTGCATCCAAAGTTAAATTGCCATAAATAGTTGGCGTAGTAGTTCCTGTAGCTAGCGTAACCGCTACTGTTAATGATGACATATCTAGCGTGCCGATATTCCATCCAGCGTCTACCGTATGCGTCCCTGTGGTTGTCCCTGTATCAAATATGGCAGTGTCTTGCGCTAATGGGAATTGGTTAACATCGACCGAACCGCCGCTTAATTTCCATTGTGTAGCTGACCAGTTACCAGTACCAACGCGATAAACCGTCTTAGCCGCATCAAACGTGATATTGCTATTACCCAAGCAATTACCAAGCCGCGTACCGGTCCATGGTGTTGCCACGGTTCCAGCCGCCACAATATCCCTGAAATCCACATCAGCCAGTGTAGCAAGTGAACCATTCAGCGTAATGGTGCGAGGCGTGCCTACAATGTCAGAACATACAAACATGCGGCGTATTGCTGTGTTTGCCGCACCGAGGGTTAGCGTGCCGTTTACGGTTTGGTTAGCGCCTATGCTGATATTCTTAATGCCAGTTGCGGCAAGGCTTGTTACTGACAGGTTGTTGAACGTATTTGCGCCGGTGATGGTGCCGGATGATGTGTTTACAAACGTGACGTTATAGAATGTCAATCCACTAGCTATAAATCTAGGTGAAGAAAATCCTATATTAAATGTTGATGTTCCAGCATTAAATGTTAATCCAGTTGGATTTATAGCTAGTGCAACACTCCCAAAAGTAGATACAGTAGAAGAACCTAATTGTATGCTTCGCGTTGCAGTTCCTGCTGACGATAAAGTCGAAGTCGATAAATTATAATTATTGGTAATGAATGAACCATTTGTAATGGTAATATTTCCGCCAATAGTTAAAGCACTTCCAAGCGTCCATTCACCACCAATCCCATCAAAAATAAATTGAGTTAGCCCATTAAGATTAACGCCGTTTGTAGTAACTGTCTTGCCGGTTGAAGTAGCCTTCATTGTGACTGTTGAAGTCTTAGTGCATGAAAAATTCGATGCAGGAAACAACGCACTGCCATAAATAGCCAAATCAACACTACCCGCCAGCGTCATAGCAAAATCAAGACTGCCAGCCGTAATATCACGACATACCGCACCCGTGCCAACGGTAACGGTAAAAATCGCCCCATTATCCGACGCCGCATCAAAAACCACATCATCCGCACTTGTCGGCGCTACTGTAGAACGCACGGTGCGCGCGAGGTTATCAAACCAGTTAGTGACGCTTGACGCATCCCATGTGCCAGTTGATGAACCACCAGCCGAAGGTCCCCAGTATTTAGTTGCCATTTACAAATTCCTAAGATTACGCGCCATGAAAAAGCCGTACATAACCGTTAACGCTATCAGCATGGGTGATAAAACAAACCCCAAGTGATAACCCACATAAGCTGCCAGTACAGTTTTAGCCGCAAGGTAAATATCAAGATTGATGAAACGAAGCACGAACGCTGTAAACGGATTAGCCTCGGTGCCGCCTGCTTTCAATATCGTGCGCGTCGAGTACCAATCAACTAAGTTAAACGCGGTTAAGAGTAATGTTAAAAATACAACGATTATCTGTTCGCTAAACATTTGGCGCGTCCTCTACTGGCGGTGCTGTCACAATCGCCAGCCAATTATTAAATCGGTCCTGTTTAATAGTTTCAATTTCCGCGTCCGTCAAGCCGTGGTCGTCAGGCAGAATGATTGCGTCTTTTAACGTGTAAGTGTTGTTTGATTTTTCAAAATCTATTGTTGCCATTTCAATCCTTTACAGTGCAAAAATTCCGCTAGCGTTCCAGGCGGTCAAAATGTCGCCGCCGTTAGGTGTAACCGGCAAGCCTGTAATGCCGTTGTCCAGGTATGCAACCAGCGGGCTTGTTGCCGGGTTCCCAGTGTCAATATACAAAACAACCGCCTCAACGGTCGCTCCGCTTACGTTTACAAAGGTTACGTCGTCGCCGTCAAATATACCGTTGACATAAGTTTTGTTAGCAACCGCTTGCGGCGTGCCAACGACCGCGGCTTGCGCCGAGCTGTAAAATTGGTGTGCGGCGCTGTATGTGTAAACGCCAGTGTCAACCAATGCGGCTTTAACTACCTGCCCGTCTAAATCATTATTGGCCGTAAATTGCAATAACTGCTCTTTCCATTTTGGATATAGGGCGTTTGCCATTTTTTAATGTCCTTAATCGTTTAGTAATACTTGCGCCCAGCAACGGCAATTTGGAAAGCAACCAGCGTGTCCGGTCATGCCGTCCAGCGTTGGCGGGTCGTTCCATTTCACAATCTTGCCTTGCATTTCTTTATGGCTTTGCCGCACGTCGCCGTCGCGGCTGGTCTGCCAAATATAGCCCTCACTTCCAACGTGCTTGGCCCTGGCCTCGGTCAGTAATGAGCCCGTCCTGGCCACCTCCGTGCGAGCAATCAGCATTGCCTTGCTCCTGCTTACTTCGCCGCTCCGCATGATTTGGGCGGCAACCTCACTGGCGCGGGTGCTATCCTCCAACCCCTTGAGAGTTAGCTCATGCACTCGCTTTGCGGCGTCCAGCGGTATGCTCTTGATAAGTGCAACCTGGTCGTCCAGCAAATCGCGCATAACCTGGCCAGCGGGTGCCGTGAAAATTTCGCGCACTATGCCCTTGCTTAACTCCTGGCCCATTGCTCGCCAGGCGGCAAGGTCGCGCGCGTTTACCTCGGCCAGCATGTCGCTTGCCGTTTTTGTTGCCCAGGGCCCCAGCGCCTCAGCGTAGCGCCTGAGCATTTCGCTTAGGGTGCTGGCTTCGTTTAAGTTTGCTGGGTTATACCCGGTAATGATTTGGCCGATTTGTTTAGCCAGCCGGCTTAATTGCTGGCTGTATATCCTCTCGGCCCTCCTGGCCTGGACCGGGTTGCGGGTTCGCTTCATTGTTTGGGTCCGTTTCCAACTCGTTCATGTCCGGCGGCGGTTCGTTTTCCGCTTCCTTAATGTCCTCGTCCGTAATGTTGCTAAATACCCCGGTAACTTCGCTCGATTGCCGCAACTCTTTAAGCGCCGTGTGTCGGTCAATCAAACCGCTGTCGCTTGCTTTCGTTACTGCGTCGGTCGTCGTGTTGGCAATGGTCGCCTTGTCCGTGTCGCTCATTTGCCACAACGGTTTAAACTTAATTGCCATGTTGGCCGGGGGTTCCTGGCCAAACTCTGAGCGATATAGCACGTTGTAAATGGTTTCAACGGCACGCCTGAGCTTGCGCTCCTGCTGTTGTTTAATGCTGTCGTAATAGTTGCGCAAATCGCTTTCGCCGGTGGCATTTAAGCCGGCCGGGCTTTGGCCAAACAAGCGTACAAGTGGAATATCCATTGCGCCGCTCAATTGCTGGCCAAACTGCAAAAGCACGTCGTTTAAGCCGCTAAAACTGTATTGGTGGGCTTCAAACTCGTCCTCACTATCCATGAGGGTTAGGCCCTCGTTGCTTTGAAAGCGGCGGATAAAATCAATCTGCGAGGCCAGGCCGTCCAGCGCCTTGCCACCCGCGGCAATGATTGAGCGCAAGCCTTTCACCTTGTAGGTGCGTAAATGCGCTTTATATACGAGCTGGGCCGTGCCCTCGGTCGTGCTGTCAAAAGCAATCAGGCGGTCCCAAAGGCGCTCAAGCACTGATTGCCCCCAACCATTCTCGGCAATGCGTTGCCAATACGGCAACTCCACGCCGTCCAGGCGGATAACACGGCTATGGTGTATGTTTTGGTTAACGAGCGCCTGGGCGTCCGCAACAACCTGGTAATACTTAGGCTTGCCCATATCCGGGCCAAAGTCCGTTATAAGGTTTGTTAGGCTCGGTTGGACCAGCCAGCGGTCCAGGACCAAAATGCCCTTAAACTGCCCTTGCTGTATCGTGTCCTTGCGGAGCGGCGTGCTAACGTCCTGGCCGTCAATCATAAGCACGCCAATGGCGCCGCCGTAAAGCCTGGACCATTTGATTACGTCGTTGAGGTTGTCCCATATCGCCAGGCGTCCCGCGGCCTTTTCCAATTGCTCCAATTGGTCCGGCTCAACGTCGCATTGAACTGCAACGCCCTCGCGCGTCATGTCGTCCGCAAATGCGTCCACGCTTTTGCCTGCAATCCAACTGGACCGATAAGCAAATTCAAGCTGTATGCGGTTGCGGCTAATCGGGCTAAATCCGTACTGGCTGGCGTCGTTTTGACTACCGGCGCCAAGTCCAACGCGCGAAAGTAGGTTTTGGAAACTGTCCGCAACTTTGGCCACAATCGTTTTGTCTTTTGCGTCTGTGGTCTGTGTGCTCATTCGTTAATCCTTGTTATCTACTTTTTAAGCGTCGCCCTCAGCGCTTTAACTTCACTAAGCGCCTCCTGCAATATCTCGCCCCTGGTCATGCCGTCATCAAACGCCCCGGTTGCAATAAGGCTTTCGTCCTCCTCGCCTTTCGGGTTGTAAAATTCCTCGTCGCTTACTTCCGGCACTCTAAAATTTGGGTCTTTTGGCACGGGCAACATTTATTTAATCCTTTCAAAAAGCCAGTCCACATGGTCCTCCAACTGCTTTGGGAGGGTCCCGCGCTTATATTCGGGGTCTGTTACCATTGCGGCAAGCTCAGCGTCGAGCTCTTTAATGTTGCTGGTCGCATACTCGCTAATGTTTCGCCTTATCCACTCGCGGCGGCCTGCCTTATCGGGCACGGCCTGCTCCATTGCTTTGGCCAAGCGCTCGGTTGAGCGCACGCTTTCACGCAAGCCAAGCGCGTGCGCTAATTCATGCACAATCGTTGCGCGCGTTTGGTCTTTTGATGATGATGAAACGGACCAACGAGCTTGGCCGGCGGCAACCCTTGCCTCATGCGAGCGCGCTTGCTCCTCGTTAAACGAGCCGCGCTTGGTTGGGCTTACTGAAAAAAAGCCCTCATTTCCAGCCCCGCCAAAATCACCGCCCCATGCGTGGCCGTTATGCCTCCCCGTGGAGCCTGCAACAAACTTAACATTGGCCCGGCTTAGCGCCTTTTTAATGTCAAAGCCTGAGGCTTGCAATTGCGCCATTGCATTGTCCACATGCGTAATCATTTCACGCATGGCTTTTGCCGAGGCGGTGTTTTGCGTAATGTCTATTGAGGTATGGCCACTCAAGCGGTGGCCTGGGTCCTTGCGTTCAATCGCTTGTAACTTGTTGTATTCCTCAAGGTGCTTTTTCATTTCCTCAGGGTTGGCATTTCCGCCGCGGACGATATGCTTGCGGTAATACTCCGTTGCCTGGCCCTGTTTAACCCCGTTGGCAAATCCCAGGCCCCAGCTTTCGCTTAGCGTTTTATGGATTTCCTCAGGCGTATGTTTGGCAAACGAGCGGCCGGCTGGCGCTTGCTTTTTAGGGCGTGGCTGGCCTTTTTTGGCTTCGCGCTCAAGTTTGGCAACTTGCTTTTTATGCGCATGGTAGGCAATCGCGTGTTGCGTTAACTCCTTTGGCCTTGCCTGCTTCCAGGGCAACCAAGCGTTATAGGCCGCCAAATGCGCGGCCATTGCCTCTTTTTCGTCCTCCAAAGTTTTTGCGTTTGCGGTCAGGTCGTTGGCTATTTTAGAAGCCGCAAGTTTTTTGGCACGCTCAAACTCGTAACTTTCCTTTGAGCCCCTGGGGTGCGGGTTTATGTCATTTGGCCCAGGCGCTTGCGTTGGAGCTGGGGCAGATGTTGGTGTTATGGTCCCCGCCGGTGCCGTTGTTGGCTTTGTTGCGGGTGCCGTAGCTCCTGAGCTTGTCGAGGTGCTGGCTTGCTTTGTTTCCGGCTTCGCTGGCCCCAACCAAATGGCTGGGGCGTGCTGGTTTTCAGTGCCGCGACGTTCACCGCTTTTGCTTTTAGGGCTTACAACCTTGCCGTTGAGCTTGCCACCCGCGCCGCCGATAATTTGGCCAGCGCCGTTAATAAGGGCCGGCTGGCCTTTGCCATTGCCTTTGCCATTTGGGTGCAAGGTAATCCAGTGCTCGGCGTCAGTAAATCCAACCTGGCCAACGAGGCGCTTATACATTAACTTGCTCATTAAAAAATCCTTACTCAGCCATGCGGGCCCATGTGTCTATAATGTTGCCAGTGGCAACCATGTCGTTGATAGCGTCAACCATTGGGTCTATTTGGTCGTCGTGGTCGTGGCTGTCGTCAGGAGCAAAGCCCTCGCACTCGCCTATCAGCTCGCTTACAAATGCGGCCTCCTCCGGCAGATATACGCGGCCACTTTCAATGTAGCCCGTAACGTCCATTACCCTGGTCAGTTTGTCCTTAACGCGCTCGATTGCTTCCAATGGTATTGCGCTGGTAACACTCAAATCCTGGATTAAGCCGGTGCCGCTGGCCTTGTCCTCAATGGCCATAACACGAAGCGCCCCATATTCCACGGGGTCCACTTGTTGATGTTTCAGCCAAAAGTCCATTGCCCGGCGTTTGAGCTCCGGCGCCTCCCACTTGCCGCGTATTTGGTCAATCAAATATGCGTAACCGTCGGCGCCCTTGCCCCAGCATTGAAAAACTGAATAGTCGTTATGCTCTTTTACTTTTTGGGCGGTATCGGCAAAAATCTTGCGATACACTAAATGCGGCAATACGCGGTAACGCTTAAACCAGGCGCCCTTAATAATTCCGCCGCCAAGCGGTGCGGGGCGTTGTTGGTATTGGCCAGCGTAAACGTAGCTATTGTTGGCGCGCATTACTGCAAGCATGTCCGCCGTGTGTTTTGCAGGCCATAGCGGCTCGCCAATAGGTCGCCCCAGCGGGTCGTCGCTCCGGTCGTTCTCGGCCGGTAAAATCAGCGTGTCCCATTTCTCGCCGTTGCCGCCGTTCAATAGCCAGCCGGCAAGGTCGTTTTCATGCAAGCGTTGCATGATTAAAATAATCGGGGTGTTGGCCGGGTCGTTCTTGCGGCTTTCCAGTGTGTTGGTAAACCAATCAAGCACGTTTTGCCGCATTACCGGGCTGGTTGCCTCGTCGGGTTTGTGCGGGTCATCAATAATGATTGCGCCGCCAAATCCTGGGCGGTGTTTACCAGCTCCGTAGCCGGTAATCGTGCCGCCTGCACCCGCGGCATAAACAATGCCGTTGGCCGTTGTCCGCCACTCGCCCTTAGCTGAGCTATCGGAGCGGATTGCGGTGCCAGGAAAAACAGCCGCATAACTTTCGTGCTGTATCAATTCACGCGCGGCCCAGGCGTTATTTGTGGCCAGGCCGCCGGAGTAGCTGGTTAAAATAAACTCGCTATCGGGGACCTTGCCCAGCGCCCAGGCAATGAAGTTAAGCACTAACTCGGTTTTGGAGTAGCGCGGCGGTATGTTGATAATCAGCCGCTTAACCTCGCCGCGGTAAACTTGCATGAGCTTATCGCAAACGAGCCTATGGTGCGGAGCGCGGAGCCATTGAAAGCCCTTGCGCTCTTTAAACATGAAGCGGGCAAAGGTATATAAATCCTCCCTTGCCGCGTCCAGGATAACCGCGCGCTCCTGGCTCGTTAATTCGTTCATGTCTAAACCTTATCAAGTGCCGCGTTGAGCGTCGCCTTGTATTGCTCCGGTGTCATGTTGTGGGTGGCCGTTTGTATCGGTCCGCCATTGCTCCCAGTTAGCTCAACAATCTGCTTGTCAAAGCCTAATAACTTGGCTTTGGCCATAGTCGCCGCGGTGGCCGCCGCCGCTTGTACTGTTTCAGCACTAAGCGCCGCAAGCCTGTTTTCGTCTAACTCTCTGATTAAGTCGTCAACTGTGATTTTGTGGCGCTCAATAATCGGCTTGCGTAACTGTTCAAGCCTTGCCGTAATCTTGCCGTTGTCTAAAACCTCTTTAGCCTTACGATTTACGGAGGCATCTTTCATTTTATCGACGTTGTACGCTCTGCGATAAGCCTCACTAGCATTTCCAGTTTCAATATACGCAATGCAAAAGTTTTCTTGTTTTTCAGTTAAATTCATTTATCACCTCGCAATCGTTGTGAGGTTTCTTTTAATGTAGTTATAAAAAAACTCAGCATTTCCAAAAACTCTATTTACTAGGCTTAAACTCTCTTTATCAATTTCGCAAACCCACGCATCAAAAGGCTTTAATTTATCAAGCAACAACCTCGCTTTAAATTTAATTTTGTCCGCTGTTTGCTCTATGCCATTGGCTATATTTGTTATGCCAGTTTGCTTAAAGCTATTTATTAAATATTTTTCCAATGCAAAAGCATCGCTTTCGCTAAGTTCGTCAACTAAAACTTTTTCAATTACTTTATTTCCAAGCTGTTCAATCTCGTAAATTTCTGAAAATTTATTTAAATTGTTTACAACGCCTCTATTTACCTCGGCTCTGTGTTTAAGCAAACGTCTGCCTTTGCCTTTTCCAATGTAAATTATTTTTTTAGTAAATGGATTTATTAAAAGGTAAACGTAATAACCAGTACCAAAGCGCTTTAATTCATAACCAGCACGGATAGCCGCTTGCGTTGCGTTCAAATCAACCAAATACTCTTTTACGAAAAGCATTTGTTTTGGTGTTAGTTTTTTATCGCCGTCATTGGACGGCTTTTTTACGGTCGTCATATCAAGCCTTAAAAAAACCCCTGGCCGAAGCCAGGGCAGGAGGAGCCCCATGTCAGTGGGGTAGCATCATCAACAAATGCAAGGGAGGGCACCGCGTTGCTTAGGAGCAAAGGGAGGCCCGGCATGGATAGCCGGAGCGGTGCCCAAATGGCGCCCGGCGCTTTCCTCTGTGATAGCAGTTAAGCGGCGCCGGGTCTTAATACTTATGCGGCTGGCAATTACTGTTAACCAACTCATTTGCCGGCCTGTGCCGGTGTTCGTCATGCGTTGCAATTGCCATGCGTATAAATAAAAAAGCCCACAATTAAGCGGGCTTTTTGTCGTCTGAATTAGCCAGCATTGCCGTGGCAACGCTTTGGAATTTATGAAAATTTATTTCATTTTAATAACCCTCGAAAGGTTTAAGTCGCACTAATTGCAAGAGTAGAAATAATTTACTTTACTTGTCCCAGGCTGTCAATGCATAAATGGATAATATTATAAATATTTATTCATTTACGGATTTGGCACAATCCCCTCCTGTTGAAATAATGGCGTCAATTGGTCAATCCCGCGGTTTTCCAGGGCGTTTAATGTGAGTTTGATTTGTGGATAAACTCGGCATAATTCGCTTTTACTGCCGCCGGCCTGCTCCTCTATATCCCTAAACGTCGGCCGCACTGGCGCAATTTCGCCGTGTGCCTTTGCAATGAGCCAAATAATGGCATTGCTAGGGACGCTTGAAAATCGCGGCGCTATGAGCCTGGAAAGCCTGCGCATGGCGTCTATGCGCTCAGCACTAAACACATGCACCCGCGGACGGTTGCTTTTTTCTATGGTTTTAGTCAGCCCGTACTTGGATTTGATTGCCCAGCCCTCCGGCCCAGGCAAATGGTGGTTGATTGCGCCGCGTATCATGGCGGCTTGTCCGCGCACTTCCAGGGCCGTTAA
>Ga0208628_1000279_pt1 | contig 29286 bp, 24 predicted proteins | sample LakWasMet16_LOW5_2_FD_183864 | JGI IMG/M metagenome (GOLD analysis project Ga0208628, IMG submission 183864) | Freshwater sediment methanotrophic microbial communities from Lake Washington under simulated oxygen tension - Sediment Metagenome... | ecosystem: Environmental > Aquatic > Freshwater >... | reverse complement strand
TCCCGCCAAAGCCGGTGAAATTCGCAGTATCGATGGTTTGAAAGTCGGCCAGCACAGCGGCGTGTTTTATTACACGCTCGGCCAGCGCGAAGGCCTGCACATTGGCGGCATCAAGGGGCGTCCGGCTGCTCCCTGGTTCGTGGTTGGCAAGGATGTCGAGAAGAATATTCTGTATGTTGACCAAGGAATTGAGAGCATCTGGCTGCAATCTACCGAATTAGATAGCGAGCCCGTGCATTGGGTATCCGAAAAACCAAAATCGAGGGAGTTCCGTTGCACCGCCAAGACCCGCTATCGGCAAGCCGATGAGGCCTGCTTGGTCCGGCAGCTTGAAAATGGCGAATTGAACGTCATATTTGACAGACCGCAACGCGCCGTCACCCCAGGGCAATCGGTCGTGTTCTATCAGGATGATGAATGCCTCGGTGGCGCGGTGATTGCTTCGACCAACTCGAAAATGGAAATCCAAGCCAAATGAAAGATCGCGTAATAGCCCTTGCCGGATTAATGCAGGCGCTTTATCAAGTGCAAGGCATGGCTAACAACGGTCATTTTGAAACGCAGCCTTTGTCGGTTTGCATGGACAGCCTGTTTCGTTTCGATGCGGAAACGCCGGAAGACATTTTCGGGTCGGTAGCCAATCTGAAATCCGGTTTACAGCAGGTTTCCAAGCAATTGGAAGGACAGACCCGCGATGGTGCCATTATCAAAATGGCCATGAGCGTGCTGCAACTGGAAAGGCAATTTAATCGCAACCCGGAAGCAATGCGGGCTGTACAGCATCAGTTGAAGCATCTCGGGCCTCTACGCAGCGAACGTGGAAGTACTGATGCCGACGTGCTGGGTAAATGCGGCGAGATTTATGCCAACCACATCAGTCCGCTCGGGCCGAAAGTCATCGTACAAGGTAGTCCCGCTTACTTGAGCCAACCGATCGTCGTTGCCGAGATTCGCGCCACCCTTCTTGCCGCCATTCGTGCCGCAGTTTTGTGGCGGCAAATGGGCGGCAGTTATTGGGATTTCTTTTTTAGTCGCGGGAAAATGACGAGGGCGGCACAAGAATTGCTGGTTGCCTGATCGCAGGGGCGCTTGCTTGCTGAGCTCTGAAATCTGAGCAGCATTCCATTGCTGACCTGACTAATGAAAAGCTAGGTCATTGATTTAATATGTAAAAATATGAGCAAATATTTAATTTTAATTTTATTCGCATTACTAGCAGTTTCAGGAAATTGCAAAGGTGCTGAAGTTTCGAGCAAACCGAATTGCAGTAACTCTACTAAAAATTTCTATTCTGTCGAATGGAACGGAAAGTCAGATGAACGAATTTCTGCTTTAGAAGCGTTACGCGATCTATGCGCCAAGAATGGCAATTATATTCTCGCCATGACCACAGCCTATTTTTCAAATGAAGAATGGGATAAAGCAATAGAATTCGGCAATAGTAACTACGGCATATTGTCCAAACAAGAAAAACAGGGCGTCTTGCGCTTCATTTTTATGTCTTACGCGTATGAAGATAATGATAGCGGGCAACTATTCGTCATTAGTCAAGCGGGAAATGAATTTCCTGAAGACAACATAAGCTACCTATTGAAAGGGCTGTATAACCAAAATCTGAATAAATGGCCGGAAGCCATTATGTATTTTGAAAAGTCCAATCAGATTGGCGTCGATTTCGAAGCATTTCTTGGTTTGTCAATTGGCTACTACAACTCCAATAAATTCCAAGAATCGGCTGATGCATATTTTTCTGCTTGCCGTTTGAATCCCGATACCGTTAGCTATTTGACATCTACACTAAGTGCTTCAGCATCACTGTACGAACTGGCACGCTACAAAGAAGCCCAAAAAGCATTAGACGATCACCTTGCAGTTGTTCCAGCATCGTCATCAGATGAAAATGTATTAAAAATTATGGCATTGCTCAAAACTAGAAACCTATGACAGATATGGGCGCAGCAAGCAGGCGCCCCTACGGCTGCAGATTTATCCACGTCGCTTTCAGTTCGGTGTACTTCTCGAACGCATGCAAGGATTTGTCACGACCATTGCCAGACTGTTTGTAACCACCAAACGGTGCGGTCATATCGCCGCCGTCATAGCAATTCACCCAGACACTGCCGGCGCGAAGTTTGCGTGCGACGCGATGAGCCCTGGAAATATCATTGGTCCAGACTGCCGCTGCCAAACCATAAGGCGAGTCATTGGCGATCCGTAATGCTTCATCTTCGGTATCGAAAGTGATTACCGATAGCACAGGCCCGAAGATTTCTTCCTGGGCAATCGTCATCTTGGCATCGACGTTTTCGAAAACGGTTGGTTCGATATAGAAGCCACCGCTTTCGGCATGTGCCTGCACGCCACCCATGCTGAGTTTTGCGCCTTCGGCTTTGCCTTTTTCGATATAACCGAGCACGTTTTTCATCTGGAGCGCATCAACCATTGCACCCATTTTTGCCGTTGGCTCGAGCGGATGTTTCGGCATGAGTTTTCTGCCGGTTTCCATCACCATCGCCAGAAACTCATCCTTTATTTCGCGTTGTACCAGCAAGCGCGAAGCCGCAGTGCAAACTTCGCCTTGATTGTAAAAAATGCCATAAGCCGCCGATATCGCAGCGGACTTAAGATTCGGTGCATCGGCAAAAATAATATTCGGGCTCTTGCCGCCGCATTCCATGTAAGCGCGCTTCAGATTGGAACGGCCGGCGCATTGCAGCAGATGTTTACCTACTGCCGTTGAGCCGGTAAATACCAGACCATCGACATCCATATGCAACGCAAGCGGTTCGCCTGCCCCTTTGCCGAAGCCTGGAAGAACATTGAAGACACCGGCAGGAATGCCTGCTTCCATCGCGATTTCAGCGAGGCGAATCGCGGTCAACGGCGATTTTTCGGAAGGTTTCAACACAACGCTATTGCCCATCGCCAATGCCGGTGCGAATTTCCACGCAGCCATCAGCATCGGGAAATTCCACGGCACGATGGCAGCAACAACACCGAGCGGTTCGCGCGTTACCAGACCCAGCTCGTCGCGGCCTGTGGGCGCAACTTCGTCATAGACTTTATCAATCGCTTCACCGGTCCAGCTGATGCAGCGAATGGTCGCGGCGACATCCACTTTCAAGGAATCATTGATTGGCTTGCCCATATCAATCGATTCGAGCAATGCCAGCTCATCGGAATATTTTTCGACAAGCTGGGCAAACTTGATCAAGGTTTTCTTGCGATGTACCGGCGAAGTTTCGGACCAGATGCCGGAATCGAACACTTTTCTTGAAACTTCCACGGCGCGATTGACATCGACTTCCTCGCACTCGGCAACCTGCGCAATCACGCGACCATCGGCAGGACTGATGCAATCGAAGGTTTTGCCGGAAGAGGCGTCAACGAATTTGCCGTTGATGAAGGCTTGTGTACGAATTTGCATGGCGTTGGCACGTGATTGCCACTCTTCGCGGGTTTGCGGCTTGTTCATTGAAAGCTCCTGGAATTTCTCGATAGGTCGGGCCCAAGGGCCCTCCTACGGATTAAAACGATGCGGGGGTGTTGGCGCTAATCAGGATGGCAATATCCTTGCCGATATTGCGGAAACGGTGCGGTGTGCGGCTTTCGAAATAATAGGCTTCGCCCGGTCCGAGCACCTGGACGCGCTCGCCGACTGTAATTTCAACCTGACCCTGGATGATGACCCCGCCCTCTTCGCCTTCATGCGTGAGCATGGTTTCACCGGTGTCGGTGCCTGCCGGCATGACTTCGCGCAAGATGCACATCTGGCGATTTTTCTTGTGGCTGCCGACCAGGAAATAATGGACGTCGTTATTACCGACATCGGGCTGATCTTCATGGGTGTAAAACGGGCTATCACTGCTATCCTGCAAATCAATGGTAAAAAAATCGGCCAACGAAATCGGAATGCCGTCGAGCACTTTCTTCAAAGAACCCACAGACGGACTGACTTTGTTCTGCTCGATCAGGGAAATCGTACTATTGGTCACGCCGACGCGTTTCGCCAATTCGCGCTGGCTCAGGCCCTTGGATTTTCTAACTGCTTGAAGTCGGTAACCGATGTCCATAATGCTTGCTCAGTGTGATGTTGAATTTTTAACACTATGAGCAGATTCGGTCAAATAAATGCACACATTGAACAGGTTGTAAATTTTATTCAACACTGCTAATTTCCTGTATATCCATTAATTTGCTTTCTTCAGGCCATCCAATGACCGCTTCCACCGAGTCTTCTTTCGGCGATTTCTATCGCAAACAGGCAACTTCCCAACCAGAGCATTTAGACGCATTTTGGATGCCGTTCACCGCCAATAGGAACTTTAAGCAGCATCCGCGCCTGTTGGCCAGCGCGAGGGACATGCATTATAAAGACGTCCAGGGCCGGGAAATTCTGGATGGCACCGGTGGTTTATGGTGCTGCAACGCCGGGCATGCTCGCAAACGAATCGTCGATGCCGTCAGCCAGCAGATTGCGACCATGGACTTTGCCCCGACCTTTCAGATGGGACATCCGCTACCGTTTATTTTGGCGGATCGTCTGGCCAAGATTGCCCCGGATCCGCTCAAGCATGTGTTTTTTACCAATTCGGGCTCCGAATCGGTCGATACCGCCTTAAAGATAGCGATTGCCTATCACCGCGCCCGTGGCGAAGGCCAAAGAACCCGTTTCATTGGCCGCGAAAAAGGCTATCACGGTGTCGGTTTTGGCGGCATTTCGGTCGGCGGCATGGTCAATAACCGCAAGTTCTTCGGTTCAATGCTGCCTGGTGTCGACCATATGAGGCATACGCTCGACATCGAACGCAATGGCTTTTCCCGCGGCCTGCCGCAGCATGGCATCGAACTGGCAGAAGATCTGGAACGTCTCTGCCAATTACATGATGCGAGTACGATTGCCGCCGTTATCGTTGAGCCCATTTCAGGCTCCGCTGGCGTGGTTCTACCGCCGGAAGGATATCTAAAACGTTTACGTGAAATATGCACAAAGCACGGTATCTTGTTGATATTTGACGAAGTTATCACCGGCTACGGTCGTGTTGGCGATGCCTTCGCAGCCCAACGATTCGGTGTTACGCCCGACATGATGACAACCGCGAAAGGCCTGACCAATGGTGCGGTTCCGATGGGTGCGGTGTTTGCTTCCAGCCAAATCCACGACACATTCATGCACGGGCCGGAAGGCGCCATCGAGCTATTCCATGGCTACACCTATTCGGGACACCCACTCGCCTGCGCTGCCGCCATTGCGACGCTGGATATCTACGCCGAAGAGAATCTGTTCAATAAGGCCATAGAACTCGGAAGTTATTGGGAAGATGCCATTCACAGCCTGAAGGGGCTGCCGAATGTGATCGACATCCGTAACTTTGGTTTGATTGGTGCGATTGAACTGTCTTCACGACCCAATGCCGTGGGTGCGCGGGCATTTGATGTCTTCAATAAATGTTTCCATGAGAAAGATCTGCTGATCCGTACTACAGGGGATGTTATTGCACTATCGCCGCCACTGATTCTCGAAAAGACACATATTGATCAAATTTTCAGTCGACTTGCCGAAGCAATTAAAGAAACGGCATAAGCAAAAGATGAAATGGAATAAGCACAACGCGGACAAGGCTGGTAAAATAGTGTTTTCACTCTAAACAGCGAGAATGTTTCATGCTTATCGGCGTACCCAAAGAAATCAAAAACCACGAATACCGTATTGGTCTCACACCTTCCGGTGCACGTGAACTGATCTCCCATGGCCATAAAGTGATGGTGCAACACGATGGCGGCAAATCAATTGGTTTGACCAACGAGATGTATCAAAAAGCCGGTGCGGAAATTGTTTCGACTGCCGAAGAAATCTTCGCGCGCGCCGACATGATTATCAAAGTGAAAGAACCGCAACCGGTGGAATGCAAAATGCTACGCCCCGGCCAGTTGCTTTACACCTATTTGCATCTTGCTCCCGATCCTGAACAAACCAAGGCACTGGTTGCCTCCGGTTGCACCGCGATTGCCTATGAAACCGTTACCGACCGCAAAGGTGGTCTGCCATTGCTCGCACCGATGTCAGAAGTTGCCGGTCGCATGTCGATTCAAGCGGGTGCGCATGCCCTTGAAAAAGCACAAGGCGGCTCCGGCGTTTTGCTCGGCGGCGTTCCCGGCGTGAAACCTGCTGAAGTATTGGTGATCGGTGGTGGCGTCGTTGGTATCAATGCCGCGCGCATGGCGATGGGCTTGAATGCCCATGTAACCATTCTTGATCGCTCGCTTGACCGTCTGAAATATCTCGATGAAGTTTACGGTGATCGTCTCACCACGATTTATTCCACACATGACGCCATTGAAGAACGTTTGCCCGATACCGATTTGGTTATCGGCGCCGTATTGATTCCAGGCGCTGCCGCTCCAAAACTGGTTTCACGTGCACAGCTTTCCCTGATGCGCCCGGGCTCTGTGTTGGTTGACGTTGCGATTGATCAAGGCGGCTGCTTTGAAACCAGTAAAGCCACAACGCATCAAAACCCGACCTATGAAGTGGACGGTATCATTCATTACTGCGTGGCAAATATGCCAGGCGGCGTTGCCCGTACTTCGACATTCGCATTGACCAACGCAACCTTGCCGTTTGCCGTTCAACTCGCTAACAAAGGCGTGAAGGCGATGCTCGACGACGAACATTTATTGAACGGCCTGAATATCCATGCCGGCAAAGTGACGTACGAAGCAGTTGCACAAGATCTGGGCTATGCCTATGTCTCGGCGCGGGACGCATTGAGTCAATAACAAATGGTGAAAACATGAACGCGCTGGCTAAAGAAAACCCGCACATTGCCACGCTTCCGCATTTTGTCGGAGGCCATCGCGTTCAAGGCCAAAGTCACCGATACGGCGATGTGTTCAATCCGGCCACCGGCGCGGTACTTGCGAAAGTACCGCTGGCCAATAGTGATGAAATTCGACACGCGGTCGATATCGCCGAACAGGCATTTAAAACCTGGTCTCAAGTCACGCCACTCAATCGTGCGCGAGTACTCTTCAAATTCAAGGAATTGGTCGAAGCCAATCTCGAAACACTCGCACATGCGATCACGCTTGAGCATGGCAAAGTGTTAAGCGATGCCATGGGTGAAATTACTCGGGGCATGGAAATCGTCGAGTTCGCCTGCGGTATTCCGCACCTACTGAAAGGCGAGCACTCGATGAATGTCGGCACCGGGGTCGATTCCTGGAGTGAATACGCACCACTCGGTGTCGTTGCCGGTATTACGCCATTCAATTTTCCGTGCATGGTGCCGATGTGGATGTTCCCCATTGCGATTGCCTGCGGCAACACCTTTATCCTGAAACCTTCCGAGCGTGATCCCTCACCTGCTCTGCTAATCGCTGAATGGCTACACCAAGCCGGGCTTCCCGATGGCGTTTTCAATGTCGTACATGGCGACAAGGAATCTGTCGATGCGATTCTGGATGAGCCACGTATTCAAGCAGTCAGTTTTGTCGGCTCGACAGCAATCGCCGAATATATTTATTCGCGCGGCTGTTCGAACGGCAAACGCGTGCAGGCACTCGGCGGTGCAAAGAACCATTTGGTCGTGATGCCCGATGCCGACATTGATGGCGTCGCCAATGCCCTTCTGGGGGCTGGTTACGGCTCAGCCGGCGAACGTTGTATGGCGATCTCGGTTGCCGTCTGTGTCGGCGACAAAACGGCTGACCAACTCATTGAAAATATTGCACCGAAAGTAGCAGCGTTAAGAGTTGGCCCCGGCAATAAAGACAATCCCGATATGGGCCCTTTGGTCACATGTGCCCATCGTGACAAAGTCAAAGCCTATGTCGATGGCGGTGTTGCCGATGGTGCAAAGCTCGTGGTCGACGGTCGCGACCTGAAAATAGCCGGACATGAAGATGGTTTTTTCCTCGGGGGATGCTTGTTCGATCACGTCAAACCCGGCATGAAAATTTACGATGAGGAAATTTTCGGTCCGGTTCTTAGCGTCGTACGCGCCAAGAGTTTCGAAGAAGCCTGCGAGTTGATCAACAATCACGAATACGGCAACGGTACTGCGATATTCACCCGCGACGGCGAAGCAGCCCGCGAATTCGCTCATCGTATCCAGGTCGGCATGGTCGGCATCAACGTGCCGATTCCGGTACCGATGTCCTTCCATAGTTTCGGCGGCTGGAAACGTTCCCTGTTCGGTCCTTTGCATATGCATGGCACCGATGGTGTCCGTTTTTACACGCGCCTGAAAACGATAACAGCACGCTGGCCACGCGGAGGAAGCGGTGCCGAGTTCGTGATGCCGACGATGAAATGACTCGGGAAAAGCATATTCGATAGAGAGAAATAAATGGAGTGAAATTTTCTTGAAGAATTAACCAGTCATCCCCGAGTGCTCTTGTCGGGGACCCAGCGGCTTTCAACGCATGCCGGCTTCTCTGGCAAGCAAAGCATCACCGGTGAACCTCGTCCCGGCCACCACATTCTTTTAAAGATGCGGAGAAATGACGATTGGACTACTTCACTGGAGCCCACTATGTCTAACAACGGGAAATCTGCTGCAACACCATCCACCACCGATCTCGCATTTACGCGTGAATCACCTTACGGCACCAAGGCCGAACCCACATATTCTGGTGCATTAAGTTTTTTGCGTCGCCGCTATACGAAAGATCTGGACGGCGTTGATGTCGCCGTGATCGGCGTTCCATTCGATTTGGCGACCACCAATCGTCCGGGAGCTCGTCTCGGACCAAGGGCTATTCGTGCTGCTTCAACGGGACTCGCCTGGGCGCCGCCATATGCCTGGCCGTTCGATCCATTCGAAAAACTCAATGTGATTGATTGGGGCGACGTATTTTTCGATCAGGGCGAACCACACAAGATTCCCGATGTACTGACGAAAGCCTATGCAGAATTTGTCGATAGAAATGTGACCACGCTGACATTGGGCGGCGATCATTTCGTCTCCTACCCGATTTTGAAAGCGCTACATGCAAAACACGGTCCGATTTCATTGATTCATTTCGATGCCCACAGCGATACCTGGGCCGATGCCGATGGCAGAATCGATCATGGCACCATGTTTTATCATGCTGCTAAAGAAGGCATCGTCGATGTAAACAGTTCGATTCAGATCGGTATGCGTACCTTAAACGCCGAAACGCATGGCTATCAGGTGCTTGATGCCCGCTGGCTGCACAAGCATGGCGTCGAGGCCTGCATCCAGGCAATTATCGAGCGCGTCGGCAAGACAAAATGCTATGTCAGTTTCGATATCGATTTCCTTGATCCAAGTTACGCGCCCGGAACCGGCACTCCGGTCGTGGGAGGTTTCAGCACGCATATCGGCCTGCAATTGATTCGCGGTCTGGCTGGTCTGGATATTATTGGCATGGATGTCGTGGAAGTGGCGCCGCCATTCGATGTCAGTGATATCACCGCGCTCGCTGGTGCCAGCATTGCACAGGAAATGCTCTGCGCTTTCGCTAGCAAATCGATTTAGCTCCTTGAAAAGGCAAATTTCGCCTACAGCTAATCAGTTCACCTGCAAAACGGATTCATAACCCATGAAACTTTACTACTCTCCAGGCGCCTGCTCATTGGCCACGCATATCGTGCTGGAAGAAATCGGCAACCCTTATGATGTTTGCAAAGTCGACCTCCGCGCCAAGACCACGCAAGACGGCGAAGATTTCTCTAAGATCAATCCCTATGGCTATGTGCCATCGATCAAACTGGATGATGGCGTGGTGCTGAATGAAGGAGTCGCGATTCTGCAATATCTCGCAGATCAATCTCCGGAATTAAAACTGGCGCCAGTCAATGGCAGTTTCGAACGTTACAAGCTGCAGTCCATGCTGACGTTCATCAATTCGGAGTTGCATAAAACGATCGGCGGCTTGTTCAACCCGACACTGACCGATGAAGCAAAACAAGCTGTCATTGGCCGCATTGAAGCACGCTTGAATACCTTCAGCGATCAACTGGGTGATGATAAGTTTGCCGTCAATAACCAATACAGCGTCGCCGATGCTTATCTGTTCACGGTCACCGGCTGGTTGAAAATTTTCAAGATCGATATCAATCAATGGCCTAAATTGGCAGCACATGCGGCGATGATGGTTGGTCGCCCGGCAGTTCAGGCGGCATTAAAAGCGGAAGGCTTGATTTAAAAAATCGTAGGAGGCCGCTTGCGGGCGACATATACGCAAATATGCGTCGCCCGCAAGCGGCCTCCTACGTAGTTTCAGGCTTTTAACTTGCCTTCAAAATAATGCTCGAGTTTTTCCACTTTCGGCATGGAAACAAACTGGATGTAGGATTGCCCCGGATTCAACTCGGCATAGTTGTGGTGGTAGTTTTCCGCCACGAAAAATACATCGAGTGGCTCGATTGTGGTGGCGATGGCAGATGCGAATACTTTGGCTTTCATTAACTGTTCGATATAAGCAATTGCCACATCTTTCTGTTTTTCGTCAACCGGGAAAATCGCCGAACGATATTGTGTTCCGACATCATTCCCTTGACGATTTAATTGAGTGGCATCATGCGCCACCGCAAAGAAGACCTGCAACAGCTGACCATAGGAAATTTCTTCCGGGCGATAGGTGATACGAATCACTTCGGCATGCCCCGTTGTTCCGCTGCAGACAGCTTTGTAATTGGCGGTATCGTTCTGACCACCGGCATAACCTGGCTGTACTGATTGCACACCTTTCAAACGGCGGAATACCGCTTCCGTACACCAGAAACATCCGCCGGCCAGTACTGCTTCGCCACGGTCTTCCACCGTTGGAATATCTGCATCGGGTTGCGGTACTTGGTCAGGCTTTACCGCCAAACCAAGGCCAGGCAGATCACAAACAGTGTTCATAATTTTATCCCAGTCGGGGGCCGCTTGCGGGCGACGATTCGAAATACATCCGTCGGGCCCAAGGGCCCTCCTACATTAGAGGCCAGCAATGATGAATTGGGTGCGAATTTTCCGATTACAAGAAAGAAAAATCTTTTTCGGAACAATAGGCGGCCGCATCATCCGAGTAGATCGTGTCCTGCCAATCCCCCATCATGGCGGCATATAGCAGTTTTTCGAACTCGGGACGGAAACGCTGGATGACAGAATCCGGATCCGGCAACAATTTGGCATCCGAGATCAAACCGAAATACACCTTGTTGTTGTAGCTCATGATCGAAATGCCGATGCCAATCGAACCGGTCTGCGGCACCCAGAACATTTGCTCCTTGATTTGGCAGCCGGCCAGATACAAGGGCAATGGCGGCCCCGGCACATTGGTCGCGACGGCCGAAGCCTTGCGACTGAATAATTCCAGTGCAGTACGTTGCACGCCGACAGGCGCCAGCCCCATCGCTGCGAGTAAACCGAAAGACACAATCGCTTGCCGGGAAGATTTCAGTTGCCGCATGTTTTCCGCGACATGCTCCAGACGACGCACCGGATTTTCTTCGCCGACCGGCAATTCGAGAAATACCAAACCAAAATGATTGCCGAGCTTTTTGGCATGCTCGAGTGGGCGCAAATTAACAGGAACCGTCGCACGCAGGGTGATGCCATCAACGCACTCGCCGCGTTCGATCATATAAGAGCGCAATGCACCAGCGGCAGATGCCATCAGCACATCGTTGACCGTGCAATCGTAGGCGCGACCGATAGCTTTGACTTCATCCAGATCCAGCGGCTCGGCCCAGGCGACGCGCTTGCTGACGCCCAAACGCCCACGCAATACCGTCGGCGGATCATCGGGAAGACTCAAGGCAACCGCGAGTTCGCGAGCAATTTCGCTGCCTTCTTTTGCGATAACACCGGCCAGCGAAGGGTCGCGATATAAATCGAGCCCTTTCTCCCACATATTGGCGCCCATTTTCATTGCACGATCAACCGTGCCAATTCGTTTCTTGACGTTTTCGCCATCGCTTTTCAGCCAGGCCTTGTCGAGATCACTGCCCTTCTTCGCTTCACGTGTGGTGTCAGTCAGCGATAGCAACACCTGCACCAGCGCAATTCCGTCGGCATAGCAATGGTGAATGCGGGAAATCAGCGCCGAACCACCATCGTATTTTTCGACCAGATGAAATTGCCATAATGGCTTGGTCTGATCCAATGGCGTCGAAGCAAGATGGCTAGTCAAGCGTTCGAGTTCTTTCTTCCCGCCCTTGCCGGGCAAGCCGGTCAGGCGGACATGCCAGTCGAGGTCAAAATCCTCATCGGTTTCCCACCAGGCCCCGGCGGGTGTATCAACGGCTTTCTGGCGAAAACGCGGGTAAGCAAGAAAACGCTGCTTGATGACTTTCTTGAATTTTTCAATCGGCATTTGCGTGTCGAACATCATCACGCCGGTAATCATCATCAGGTTCGTGGGGCGTTCCATCCGCAACCAGGCAGTGTCAACCCGCGACATCACTTCGCGGCGTGGTTTGGCTTGCTCTTGCTCACTCATGGAAATCCCCTGCGCTGTTGTTGCCATGTTGCAGGGCGAAAAGGGATTGGTCAACGGCTAGTTCAATGGCTTAGATGCCCGCATGCCAATGATAGCCATGGTGGTCTTCCCAATAGCCGCCCTTGCCCTTGCCGATGTCATCGAGCGATTCCACCAATTCCAGCCCGAGGATGTATTTGGCCATCTTGTAACCCAGTTTGCGTTCGAGCCTGACCCGGATCGGGGCACCATGCGCCACATCGAGAATCTTGTCGTTCATGTCGTATGCCAGAATGCTTTGCGGGTGATGCGCCTCGTGCAGATAAATACTCTCGTAATAACGTTCATCGTTGTTTTCGTAGCTGTCGGCACAATGGAACACCACGTATTTTGCGTTGGCTTTTGGCTTGGCCTGATTCAGCAAGGCGCCCATCGGCGCGCCTTTCCATTTGCCGATGCAGCTCCAGCCTTCGACACAATCATGCCGGGTGATTTGGGTGCGTGATGGCAAGGACCGCAATTGTTCCAGCGATAATGAAAGCGGGATTTCAACCAGACCGTAAACCTTGAGACGATAATCGGCAAAATTATTGTTCAGCAGGGCCAGATATTCCGGTGTTTTCGGATTTACCGAACCGTTGGCCTTGAAATACGGCGACAAATCGGCCTCGGTGAATTCCTGCGCCAATGCGGCTTCCGGCGTGAGTGCGTGAAAGGTTTTATCGGTCAGTTTGTCGCTGCTGGCCAATACTTGCTTGAAGGTTTCATTGCCATTCAAGCGGTCACAACCGGCCAGCAAGGCAACGCCGCCAACGGCCAATGCCTGTCCCAGAAAACGGCGTCGATTATTGTTCGACATGGTGTTTCTCCTCAAGCGGGGTTTCGCTGGCGAAGGCAGGTTCATGAATTCGGAAGCGTCCGGTAATCATTGAACGAATTTGATTGATCGGGCCACTGACCAGCACCATGAATAGATGAATCGCGATAAACGCCACCATCAATCCGGCAAAAATAAAATGCAGCGTTCGTGCCGATTGCCGCCCACCGGCCAGATCAATCAACCAGCCCAATACGCTACCCATATGCGGCGACATGCATAAACCCATCAATACCAGACCGGGCAGGAAAACATAGATAACCGATACGTAGGCCAGCTTTTGCAGAATATTGTAACGGGCTGCAGTTTCGCCTTCTGGATGCTTGAAACGCATATGGTCCCAGATGGATTTGAAAATGCCGCGCCAATCGGTACCGGTGGGATGCAAGTCACGTGAGTAGTGTTTCGATCGCCAGGCCCATAAGAAAAACAGCAATCCGTTGATCACGAATATCCAGGCAAAAAAGAAATGCCACAAACGGGCATCAGCCAAATTCCGTTCGCCGGGTATCGTGCTCCAGCCAGGAAAGCCGACCGCAATCGGTTTACCCATAGCATCATTCGAAACTCCCAGCACGCCGGTAGTTATGTATTCTTTTTCGCCGATTTGGACATAACCGACCAAATCCTTGTGGGCACCGTATTTCGCTCTCAGCGCAAATGCCGGTGTTTCAAACGTCGATATCTGGCCCCAATACAATTTAGGATGCGCGTTGAAGATATTCAGCCCGCTACCGAGCAGGATGAAAAAGCAGATCACGTTCAACCAATGGGCAAGCCGCACTGGCAGGCGATGTTTATAGGTACCGCGTTCGTTTCCCTTCATATCGTCCCCTTGTTACCGGCCGCGTTGAGACTACGCCGGATTCTCCGGCCTGTTAAGCATTTTTACTCGCGAGCAATGCCGCCAGGGCATCTTCACGGCTGGCTTTCAGATCTATGAGAGGGCGACTAGGGTAAAGAGGTGCAAACTTTTTCGATAATTCTGCATGTTCCCAGGGGGCGAACACCGCAGGTGCCGGCAATCGGGCCAATTCGGGTACCCAGCGATGAATATATTTGCCTTGGCCATCGAATTTTTCGGCCTGAGTAACCGGATTGAAGATACGGAAATACGGGGCGGCATCAGCGCCGGTACCAGCAGTCCATTGCCAGCCTTGGGTGTTATTGGCCAGATTGGCGTCCAGCAAGGTATCCCAAAACCACTGGGCTCCTTCCAACCAGTGGTAACGCAAATTCTTGCAGAGAAAACTGGCAACAATCATCCGGACACGGTTATGCATCCAACCTGTTGCCCATAGCTCGCGCATGCCGGCATCGACAATCGGTACGCCGGTTCTGCCCTGTTGCCAGGCAGCCAGTAACTCCGGATTTGGTTTCGCCCATTTGAAGTTATCAAACTTGGCCACCAGATTCTGGTTGCTGGTATGCGGGTAATGAAACAGCAAATGATGCGAAAACTCCCGCCAACCCAACTCGCTGATGAAATGCGTGACATCGGCTTCGGCTTTTGCAGGCCAATTATGTTGGCGAATTGCCTTTAGAACCTGTCTTGGTGAAATTTCACCGAAATGCAGATGCGGCGATAGTTTCGACGAACCTGTTCGGTCCGGAAAATTACGTTGTTCCTTGTAGCCGATCGCCGCGCCCTCGATGAAGGCTTCCAACAAGTCCTGAGCGCCGGCTTCCCCGGGTTGCCAGAATTCCCAAAAGCTTTTATCCCATTGGATGGCGGGTAATAACTTGAGAGACTCGATTGTGTCGGACTTAATTTTTTCCGGTACCTTCGGAAGTTTGTCCGGTACAAATGTTGGCTGCACGTTGTCAATATTTTGAACAGCATTTTTCCAGAACGGTGTGAATACACGATATGGATCGCCGGATAATGTTTTTATCGTCCATGGTTCTATCAGCAAAGCGCCATTGGAACTTTCTGCGTGAATGCCACGTAGCTTTAAACTTTCCTTGACCTTGATATCGCGGGCGATGCAGGCAGGCTCGTACAGGCGATTCCAGAAAACAGCTTCCGATTTTGTTTCATCGATTAATATTTCAATCTGCTCCAGCGATTTTCCGCTGCGGACAATCAGCCGGCCGCCCTTTTCTTCAATCGATTTCTGCAGGGACTGCAGTGAATTGTGCAGCCATGCCAGGCTTGCCGCGCCAGGCTGCCAGGGCTTTTCTTCTTCCGGTGAATGGATGTAAACCAGCACCGGTGCATAACCTGCATTCAAGGCAGATTGCAAGGCCGTGTTATCGGTTAATCGTAAATCGCGGCGCAACCATACCAGTGCATTTGCCATGTTCGAGCTTTCCCGTTCTTATGCCGATTTTACATAGGGACGAACAGCAGAGAACCCGCCATCCACGGAAATAATTTGCCCACTGATCCAGCTTGCCTGCTCTGAAATCAGGAAGGCGGCAAGATTGGCGGCGTCGCTGGCTTGGCCATAGCGCCCTAGCGGATATTGCGCCGCTATTTGTTTCGCCGCCGCTTCATTACTTACCATTCGCTCGGTGGCCGGTGTTTGCATCAGGCCTGGCGCAATGGCATTCACACGCAAGCCTATATTCGAGAAATCTGCGGCAAGTGATCTTACCAAGGCTTCGATTCCGCCCTTCGCAATCGCAATGGCCGCGTGATTACCAACGCCGGAGGCTGCCGCGACCGATGAAAACAATATCAGCGAACCGGCCTGCTTGTTTTTTTGCAATGCGCTTGCATAGGCTTTGCCGGTAAAGAACGCAGTATCGAGATTGGCGGACAGACAGGCACGATATTGCGCTTCGCTGGTGCGGGCAATCGGCGCTATCAAGATTGCACCGGCACAATTGACGACGGCATCGGGCAAGGCACCAAAAAAAACGGTTGCTTCCGATACGGCAGACTCGGCTCCGGTTTCAGTGGAAACATCGACATCGATAATTATTTCATTCGTGTTTACGGATAATTTTTCCGTACTACGACTTGCCAATGCGAGCTTCCAGCCTTGCGAGCGGAGATTTTCTGCGAGTGCAGCCGCTACGCCGCCGGATGCACCGGTAATCAAACAGGTTTTCATATCAGGGCCTTCGGTTTTGAATATTTCAATCGCAAGCCATCGGCTTGCTTGCTTATTTCCGATCGCTTGGCGGCATCAATACGCGACAGATTTTTCCACTGCAAGGCTGTTCGCGGATGTCTCGCAAATTTATCTTCGTAGCGACTTAAAAAATCCCAGTACAAAGTCGTAAACGGGCACGCGGCAATGCCAGTCGATTGTTCGGGCTTGTATTTGCAGCCATTGCAATAATTGGACATCCGCTTGATATACGCACCGCTTGCCACGTAGGGCTTGGAGGTCATCTTGCCATTGTCGGCGTATTGGCTCATGCCGAGCACATTGGGTAACTCGACCCATTCCACGGCATCCACATACACTGCCAAATACCACTCGTGAATTTGTTTCGGTTCAACACCGAGAAGTTGCGCGAATAATCCGGTCACCATCAAGCGGTGAATATGATGGGCATAGCCAAACTCCAGTGTCTGCCCGATGGCTTGCTGGAGACAAACCATTTCGGTATCGCCAGTCCAATAAAAATCAGGCAAATCAGCATGGGCATCCAGTGCATTGTCTTCAAGAAACTCCGGCATTCGCAGCCAATACATGCCACGGACAAATTCCCGCCAGCCGATGATTTGACGAATAAAACCTTCCGCTGCCGCCAACGGTGCCTTACCGCTTTCGTAAGCGGTCACGGCAGCCGCGACAGCTTTTCTCGGCGACAATAATTTCAGATTCAGCGCGGCTGAAATGCGCGAATGATAGAGATAAGGTTCGTCAATCCACATCGCATCCTGATACTGGCCAAATAGCGGCAGGCGTTGTTCGATGAAGTCATCCAGTGCAGCTTCCGCTTCAGTGGGTGATAGCGGCCAATCAAATGCATCAAGCCTGCCCGGATGTTTGGCAAATGTCTTTTCAACAAGCTCCATCACGGCAAGCGTTGTTTTGTCTTTTTCAAACGCCATCGGCTTGGGGAGAAAGCCAGGCCCCCGCTTGTCGAACACGCCTCTGTTCTCGTGATCGAAATTCCACTTGCCGCTAATAGGCTGATCGCCTTCCATGAAGACGTTTTCACGTTTCCTGATCCAGCGATAGAAAAATTCCAGTCGATATTCTTTTCTTCCTTTCGCCCATTCGGCGAAATCATGTTCGTCGCAATAAAAATGCCGGTCGGGTCGTTCGACCCAAAGCACGCCGGCTTTTTTGCAGACGTCCGGTAAGGATTGGGCCAGTCGCCATTCACCCGGCTTTACCGCAATCACTTTTTCCGGATTAAATTTGACCAGGTCTTCGGCAAGGGCCGCCTCGAGCGAAGACTGTGTATTTTCGTTTAGCTCACGATAGAAAACCTTATAAGCCTTCGCTCGCAATTCATCACGGAAATGCCGCATCGCTGCAAGGAATATCGCAATGCGCGGTTTGCTTGACCAGACATGGCTTGCTTCGGCCGATGCTTCACACATCCAGATGGCATCCCGTTCGGGATCGAAATCGTCGAATACCAGAGATTCGCGATCAAGTTGATCGCCTAGAATGAGGATGAGATGTCTGAGCTTCTTCGCTGGCATCCGCGCAGCTTAGTGAAACCCGTGTGTAGAAAAGATGACTTAGGCTTCGATGAAACGTACCCGGCGCGTGATCGAGCATGTCAATTCGTAGCTGATGGAGCCCGCCGCCTTGGCGATAATTTCGACCGGTAATTCCGGCCCCCAAAGCAATACATCGTCACCGACTTTTGCATCGGGAATACCACGCAGATCGAGCGTCATCAAATCCATCGACACGCGGCCGATAATCGGAACCCGTACGCCATTGATCAACACCGGCGTTCCAGCCGCTGCATGGCGCGGGTAACCATCACCATAACCGATCGCCGCAACACCGACCGGCATGTCTTCCGGGCATTGCCAGGTTGCCGAATAACCGATGCTCTCGCCTTTCTTGATGTGGTTTATGGCGATCAATTTTGTCGACAGGCTCATCGCGGGTTTCAAACCAAAATCGGCACCGGTTTGGTCATCGACCACCGACAAACCGTAAAGTGCACCACCTGCCCTGACCCAATCCTGATGGGCACCCGGCCAACCGAGAATGGCGGCCGAGTTCGACAAAGAATGTAAACCGCTCAGGTGTTTGCTGGTCTCATCGAACACATTCAACTGTAAAGCTGTTTGCCGACCATCGAATTCATCCGAGCTGGCAAAATGTGTCATCAAGGTGACGTCATCGTGCACATTGGGCATCATTTTCAATTGCGTGTAGATCGTATTCGCACGCTCCGGTGCAAAACCCAGACGATGCATGCCGGTATCGAGTTTCAACCAGACCCGGATCGGATCGGTCTCGGTATCTTGCTGCAACAGAGCCAATTGCGAATCGTGGTGAACCACCGTATCGACCCCGAGACGGCGAATGGCCGAAAGGTCCGAAGCATCATCAATACCCGACAACAACACGATCCGCTGTGATAAACCCACGGCCCGCAAACGTTCGGCATCTGATAAAGCCGCGACTCCGAAGGCGTCTGCGCCTTCCAAAGCTCGCGCAACCCGCTCCAGACCATGGCCATAACCGTCGGCTTTCACGACCGCCATGACTTTGGAATGCGGTGCCAAAGCCCTGACTCTGGACAGGTTATGCCGTAAGGCTTCGATGTGTATGGTGGCGGTGGTGGCTCTGGACATGGCCTAGTTTAACAATTCGGGCCTGCAATTTGGCTTTATGTTGCCATTTAAGCTTCTGGAAGCTGGCCAAGTCTTTGTATTGCAAGCGGTCTTTTTCTGGATTATACTTCCGCTTCTTTGTAAACCCGCTCCAAGGAATATCCATGAAAGTCCTGTCGTCACTTAAATCGGCGAAGACCCGTCACCGCGACTGTAAAGTCGTCCGCCGCCGCGGCAAGGTCTTTGTGATCTGCAAATCCAACCCACGTTTCAAGGCTCGTCAGCGTTAATCGCTTCGACCTCGTGATGTGAGTCAAGAAAACGCCGACGAAAGTCGGCGTTTTTGTTGTGGCTGACAACGAACGTCGAATCAGCCGTAATTGGGCTTTGGCGGCTTGATTGAACCAGATGTATCCAGATTTTCCTTTCTGAAACAACCAAGCCAAGGGCCTGACGTAAAGCCAGGGAATTGGCCTTCAATATTGCTGTCATGAGCTCGCTTTTGCATCAGCTCGTTCAACACGGTGCGGTAATCAATCGTGACGTCCAGATCGCCATTGAACAGATTGGCATCCGCCAGCCCAGGCCACTCCGAATACACTTTGCCACCGATAACACTTCCGCCCATCATGAACATCGCCGAGCCCGAGCCGTGGTCGGTGCCGCCGCTGGAATTTTCCTTAACGCGGCGGCCAAATTCGGTCATGGTCACCAAGGTGACCTTGTTCATCAGCGAGCCGAGATCGTCATGAAACGCCAGCAGGGATTTGGATAATTCATCCAGCAAAGGCGGCATCAGTGCTGCGATGCTTGAATGGTGATCCCAGCCGCCAAGATCAACGCAGGCCATTTGCAGACCGATACCGGCCTTGATCATTTGTGCTGCTTCTTTCAATCGATTGCCGAAAGTCGTGTTCGGATACACGGCATTGTTTTGAACCGGATACTGGCCAGGATTGGCAACCGCAAGATAATCAACCGCGTCCAATGCCTGACGACCACTGACGGAAGGCTTCGCTGTGCTGTCACTGAGCGCATACAAAGTGTCCTGCATTTCAGTTTTGCGGCTTGAGTTGGTTTTGAAACTGAAATCGGCAATGCTCGACATGCCGATGGCCGGCTGCGGCCCTTGCAAGGAAGCCTGCACTGCAGTTCCTACGCTTACCGCCTGAAAAGTCGCACCAACACCGATGTTGCCGATATGCCGGTTCAACCAGCCGGGATAAAAACCGGTCGTTTGCAAACCGGCTTCCAGATTGCGCTGGCATTCGAAATGCGAACGCTGGTTTTGTTTCAATCCGGTCGCATGCACGATTCCCAATCGTCCCGACTGGTAAAGCGGCAAGATGGGCGCAAGCGATGGATGCAAGCCGAAAAAATTATCCAATGGCAATGCGCCGTTCGCCAAACCGGGAGCCGGAATACCAATCGTCGGTCTTTGTTTCAGATAATTCGAATCGGCATACGGCACGACCGTTTGCAGACAATCCATCGCTCCGCGCAGGAATACGACGACGAGTACATCATCGGGCGAAGTATTGCTGGACGAAAAAACATAGCGTGGAGCCAATACCGCAGTACCGGCACAAACGGCTGACGCTTGCAGAAAATGGCGACGTGATAGTTCCATGGCGATAGCCTCAGCGATACAAAAAATAGGGTGAACTCAACATCAGGCCGATCAATTCACGTGCACGCAGCGTGAGTGTGGTTCCCGTGTAGACCTGGGTAGGCGAACCGCCTTGTGCGGCAAAATTGATGAACCGATCGCGATCCGCAGTCGCCAATGTTCTTCGCAACAATCGCGCAGACAGGCGATCGACCAATGTCGTCGGAGTGTTCGCACTTCCGATCAGCAAGGGTATGTTGATTCGAATCGAGCTGCCGAGGGTGTCTTCCGACAAGCCAAATGCCCAGTTCCATCGCGACAGCATGGCACCGGTATTGATCCAGTAGCCGAGGCTGTCCGGATAACCGTTCGGCGCCGGCCATTGAAACGGCATATTGCCCATCGTGGTGATCGGTGTGCTGATTTTTGAAAGGTATTCGGCCGTCAACGTTGGTTCGGTAACCCGCAATACGCCAATCACGTATTCGGTGGGTTTGCGAATTTTCCTGTCGTAGCTCGCCATGAATTCGGCACTGCCGAAAATGGTCCATAACATTGAAGCTATGTCGCCATTGGTTGATGTATAAGTTGCGGCGACTTGATCAACGATACTGGTCTCGGGTGTATCACCGATAAAACGCACACAAAGTTTTTTTGCGATGAATTTAGCCGTGGACGGATGCGTTGCAAGAATATTCAACACGTCGTCGCCGTCTTCAATGCCGCGTCCGGCTGGAATGGCATGACCCAATACCGTTTTTGCACCGGTATCGTGCTTGTTCAGGAGAAAACTGAAGACCGGTGCGTTGCTGCTTTGTCCTGAAACCGTCCACCCGGTGAAGCAGCGAGCCACTTCCTTGACGTCGGTTTCGGTGTAGCCTCCGGTCACACTCAAGGTATGCAATTCCATCAATTCGCGGGCGTAATTTTCATTGGGCCCGGACTTCGTATTGCTCACATTGTCGAGGTAATACTGCATTGCCAAACTGCGGGCGCTTGCCTTGAGCATATTCGGGAAAGTACCCAATGCATGGGCACGGACGGTATCGCGATCATCAACGACCTTGTAATAATTTTCCGGCGCCGATGCCGCTGTAATATTGAAATGATTGCTCCAGAAATCGACCATCACTTCAAGCAGTTGTCGCGGGCTATGAAGCTGCCTGAGTAGCGTTGCCGCCGTGAGGTCCTTTGCACCCAGCCCGGGTTTACCGGTGGATTTGGCCTCGGTAATGAGCTGCGCTGCCGTCCAGTTCACACGCGGCAATGAACTGGCAATCGCGCTTTCAAGAATACTCACATCCAGCGAAGCGTAGTTGAGCTGCTCCTGCAGCCAGCCGGTATAGCCAAGACTGAGTGCACGCTGGTATTCGCTTTCCTTGAAGCCGAACGTACAACGATTCAACAGGATAACCAATGGATCGACGGCGCCCAAAGTCGAATCATCCGGTGCTGGCGTTGCAAGAATGCCGGGGACCGGAGCTTTTTGTACCATTGCCGGTTTTGCTGCAATTCCGCCTATTTTTCGCCGTGGTTTATCGGTTTCCAAAAAGCCTGAAAAAAGCTGCCTGCGGGTCGTGTTCATGATGCCCTCGCCTCGGTTATACGTCCGGAATACAGGAATGAACGCGGATACCCTGTATCGGTTGACCCCGCATGCTCATTTTGACGGTCAAAACATGGTCAAGCGGGACGCAATCTGCGAAGATTCAACCCAGTCAGATGGCTACCCCCCGAACCTTGAGAGGTTTTTATGAAATTACTCACTATGTCTTTAGCCGCCGGCCTGTTGCTCAGCCTGAATGCCCCCGCAACCCATGCCGACACTCTGTTGATTGAACGAGTCAAATCCGAGCAAACTTCCGCATTGCCGAAACGTGGCAGCAGCATGGCGCAGGTAGAGGCCCGATTCGGTGCTCCACAACAAAAGCTTTCCGCCGTCGGTGGCGGTTCGCGCCGTACCCCGCCCATCACACGCTGGGTTTACGCCAATTTCTCGGTCTACTTTGAAAACACCCATGTTGTCGATGCCGTTTTGACCCGGGCAAATGCACAGGAAGTTGGGCCAGCGCCCGCACGACAATAAGCATGATCACGAAGATTCGTTTTCCGGCGGAGTGGGAAACCCAGTCCGCCGTTTTAATTGCATGGCCACATAGCGACACCGACTGGGCAGATCGTTTAAGTAGCGTCGAATCCACCTATGTCGCTTTGGTGGTCGCGATCACCCGTTTCCAGAAAGCCCTGATTCTGGTTCCCGACAACAATCTTCTGCAGCATGCACGTTATCTGCTGCTGGATGCCGGCGTCAATTTGCAACGCGTCCGTTTCGAAGTCATCGAATACGACGATACCTGGTTGCGTGATTCAGGCCCGATTAGTTTGCGTGATGAAAACGGCTTCCGTTTGCTCGATTTCCATTTCACTGCCTGGGGCGGAAAATTCGAAGCCAGCCAGGATGATTTGATCGTCCGCAATCTCTTCAAGCACGGCGTCTTTCAACAAGCCAAACATCAACGAATCGAGTTTGCCCTTGAAGGCGGCGGTATTGAAACCGACGGCCATGGAACTCTGCTTAGCACTTGGCATTGCCTGCATGAAAGGCATCCCGATAAATCACGGGAAGAAATCACCAAAATCCTGGAAACCGAACTGCATCAGTCGCGCACGCTTTGGCTCGACCATGGCTATCTGGAAGGCGATGATACCGATGCCCATATCGATACCCTCGCCCGCTTTGCCTCGGCCGACACACTCATTTACCAAGGCTGTCAGGACACTGCAGATTCGCATTACGTAGAACTGCAAACCATGGCGAAGGAATTGGCAGCGTTCAGGCAAGATAACGGGCAGCCTTATCGTCTGTTCGAATTGCCTTGGCCACAACCGATTCTGGATAATGGCCGGCGGCTGGCGGCTTCCTATGCAAATTTCCTGATTATCAACGGCGCGGTCTTGATGCCGGCCTATGGCGACCCCATGGATGACAATGCTGCCGACGTGATGGCACTGGCGTTTCCAGGGCGTCAAATCATTCAAATCCCGTGCCGTTCGCTGATCTGGCAAAACGGCAGCCTGCACTGCATCACGATGCAGCTTCCAGAAGGTTTAGTGTCATGAACAAAGTAAAACTCAAAGTCGCCCTGATTCAGGAAATTAATCACGGCAATGCAGAAGCAAATCTGGCAGTGATCGAACAACGCATTGCCGAAGCCGCGAAAGACGGCGCGAAGCTGATATTGCTGCAGGAACTGCATAACGGCGCCTATTTTTGCCAGCATGAATCGGTGGATGAATTCAATCTTGCCGAAACTATTCCCGGTCCAAGCACGGTGCGTTTGTCGGCACTGGCAAAACTGCATGGCGTTGTTCTGGTGGCATCCTTATTCGAAAAACGCGCCGCTGGTCTTTATCACAACACCGCCGTCGTATTCGAGAACAATGGCGAGCTGCTCGGTAAATATCGCAAGATGCATATTCCGGACGATCCGGGCTTCTACGAAAAATTCTATTTCACGCCGGGTGATCTGGGCTTCAATCCAATCGAGACTTCAGTCGGAAAACTTGGCGTGCTGGTTTGCTGGGATCAGTGGTATCCGGAAGCTGCAAGATTAATGGCTTTGGCCGGAGCGGAAATCCTGCTTTATCCAACGGCCATTGGCTGGGATCCGAGCGATGATCCGTCCGAAAAAGAGCGTCAACGCATGGCCTGGATTTTAAGTCATCGCGGTCACGCGGTAGCGAATGGCATTCCGGTACTAAGCTGCAATCGCACGGGCTTCGAACCATCGCCGCTGCACGGCGCCGCCGGCATTCAGTTCTGGGGTTCCAGTCAGGTGCTCGGGCCGCAAGGCGAAATCATCACCGAAGCGAATACCGATGCACCCGAAATACTGTTCGCGGAGTTGGACATGCAACGCAGCGAGCACGTTCGCCGCATCTGGCCTTTTTTGCGCGACCGCCGCATCGATGCGTATCAGGATTTGCTGAAGCGTTATCGCGATTGATGTCACCGAAATAAAAAAACAAAGCGTCATCCCCGAATGCTTTTGTCGGGGACCCAGTGACTTCAAACATCAAAGCAACGCCACTGGGTTCCCGCCTGCGCGGGAACGACAGTTTAGTTTACGGATTTTCGAGATTTAAGATGACCAACGAAACTGAAACAAGCACTCCGGACTTTTTAAGCGATCAACCCCATGCCATCATCGAACGCGATGGCGTGCGTTTTACCTTGCTGGGTACCGCCCATGTATCGAAAGCCAGTGTCGATGCCGTCAAAGCAGCCATTGCCAGCAATCAGTTCGATGCAATCGCGGTTGAGCTTGATGCAAACCGTCATCGCGCCATGACCGACAGCAATGCATTGGCAAAACTGGATCTGTTCCAGATTATCCGTGAAGGAAAAATGGGATTGATGGCGGCCAATCTTGCGATGGCAGCCTATCAACGCCGCTTGGCCGAACAATTGGGTATCGAGCCCGGCGCCGAACTGAAAGCCGCAGCCCTTGGCGCGACCGAAAACAACCTTCCCTTGTACTTGATTGATCGCGACATCGGTACCACCCTGAAGCGCGCCTGGTATAGCCTGGGTTTCTGGGGGCGCAGCAAATTGATGGCGGGCCTTGCCGGCAGTTTGTTGATCAATGAAGAAGTCGATGAAGAACAAATCGAACGCCTGAAAGAAGGCGATATTCTCGAATCAAGCTTTGGTGAGTTTGCCGAAACCACACCGCAGCTTTACGAAAAAATCATTGCCGAACGCGACCGTTACATGGCGGCACAGTTGCGCGAACAAACAGAAGCGACGAAACCACGCGAAGTGCTGGCCGTGATCGGGGCGGGACATTTGAAGGGCCTGAGCGATGCGCTCGCCAATGCTCCCGATCATCCGCATACCACCTGCGATACGCTTAATTCGGTGCCGACCGGCAGCAAAATCCCGTGGTTTACGATCCTGTTCACCACCTTCCTGATTGGCGGTTTTGCCTGGGGTTTTTATGACGGCGGTGCCGAACTGGGCGGAAAACTTGTACTGCAATGGGTATTGATTACCGGCGTGCTTAGCGGTGTCGGTTGCGCGCTGGCAGGTGGACATCCACTGAGCATTCTCAGTGCGATCGTCGCCGCACCGATCACTCCGTTGCACCCGGCATTAAGTTCCGGCATGGTAAGTGCGTTCGTCGAAGCCTGGATTCGCAAACCGACCTACGAAGATTTTCTGAAGCTTCGCGATGACACAACTCATTGGCAGGGCTGGTGGAAGAACCGGGTGGCTCGGGTATTCGTAAACTTTGCGCTCACTAATCTGGGAACTGTTTTGGGCGTCTGGATTGCAGGATTGAGTATCGTCGGCAAATTAAGTTGAATAAAAAAAGTCCGGTCTTGACCGGACTTTTTTTGTGTCAATTTAAAGTTTCGTCATTCCCGAATGCTTTGTCGCGAAGCCAGTGACTTTATGGATCTGAGCAATGTCACTCGATCCCGTATACATCCAAATGACTGCACTTTTGGATCCATAAGTGCAGTGAACATCAAACTGCATCTTCTGCCTCTACTACTTCTTCCGCCTTGCCGAAACGCGGAGCCAGTTCGCGGCCCCGCTTAATCAATGCACTGACGAACTGCCTGATATCGTCCAGCATGGCGTAAATCGTAGGCAGGAATAGCAAGCTGACAATCGTCGAGAATGCCAGGCCACCTGCTACAGCTCTAGCCATCGGAGCATATGACGGGCCATCGCCGCCAATACCCGAACCGCCGAAGCATAATGGCAACATGCCCAGAATCGCGGTACCCATGGTCATCAAGATCGGACGCAGGCGTTCCTTGCTGCCCTGCACCAGAGCGTCGGTACGCGAGGTTCCGCTGCGGCGAAGCAGGTTGATGTGTTCCAGCATCACGATGCCGTTATTGACGACAACACCCATCAATACCAGCACGCCGATAAAAGCCATGATGGTGAACGTTGTACCGGTCAATGCAAACAGCCAGAAGATTCCGAATATCGAGAAAATAATGCTGCTGAAAATCGCCGCCGGGAACAGCATCGACTCGAACAACGCTGCCATCACGATGAAAATCAATACCAGCGCGATGGCCAGATTGAACAACATTTGTCCCATGGCTTCGTCATCTTCCTGAAAGCTATTGCCTTCGCTCCAGTTGTAACCCGGATGGGTTTCATTCAATTTGGCGGCATTCATCACTTCACTGATCGCCTTGCGTGCCGCATCTTTATCAAACTTTCCGATTCGGTTGATATTGGCATCAATGGCGATGGAAGTCTGACGGTTGGCACGCGAAATCTGTGAAGCGCCCGGCTTGATCTGCACATTCACCAAAGACAGGATCGGTACTTGCACGCCATCGGCACGGGTCAAATTGAGACTGGACAAATGATCGATGCTGAACTCTTCGGAGCCTTCGAAACGCACCCAGACCGGCACTTCGGAATTGCCGCGACGAAATTCACGCAGCGGGCTGCCACGCAGGGCAATACCCAAATACTGCGCCACTTCCTGTGCACTGAACCCAAAATAAGCGGCGCGTTCACGATCAACGCTGACTTTGACTTCGCTGTTTTCATCGCCGGCATTAACTCGTACATCGGTCAGTTCCGGACGTTTTTCTAGCAAAGGAAGCAATTCGGTACCGATTTGCACCAGCGTTTCAGGCGAGTCGCCATTCAAATAGAACGTGACTTTCTGATCCGCCGTCGCATTGCCGCCGCCATTGCCGCCGCCATCGAAGCCGATCTCGGCACGAGCGGATTTCGGCAATTCCTTGCGAAGCATTTCGGATATTTCTTCGGGTGATTTCAAACCGGAACCTTCATTCTTCAAGGTCAAACGGACACCGCCCCAACCTTGCTCGGCGAAGAACACGTAAATCTGGGTAACCTGGAAATGTTCACGACGGGCATCGACGTATTTTTCGACTTTCAGAATTTCTTCCGACATTTGCTCCAGGCTATAGGCACCTTTCCAGTCGAAGAAAAGATTGAGTTCCGGTTTCGCTTCATTCTTGAAGAAATCGAATTCGGTATATTTCATCGGCACCAAGCTGACCGCGATGATCAAGATGATCGCCGCCAGTGCCTTGAAACGATGTTCAAGACTCCAGCGCAACAAACGACCGTAACGTGCCACCAGACGCGGAATGACGCCATCCGGTCGAGCCAACATTGGCGGCGTTTTCAGATGCGCGGAAATCATCGGGATCAGACTCACCGCTACCAGCCACGAACACAACAGTGAAATGGTGATCGTCAACGCGACCTGCCCAAGGAAAATACTCATCATATTGGCTTCGCCAAACAGATTGGGCAGGAAAACAATGATGCTCGTGAACGTACCCGCGGTAATGGCCATCTGCACGCTGCGGGTGCCTTCGATGGCGCAGCGCACCGGATCGTTCGGATATTTTTCACGGTACTGGTAAATGCTTTCGACCACGACCACGGCGTTATCCACCAACATGCCAAGGCCTAGCAGCAATCCCATCATCGAGAGGATATTCAACGTGATGCCAATGAAGTACATGGCGCCCAATGTCATCACGATGCAAATAGGAATCGCCAGCGTCACCATCAATGTGCTGGCCCAATGGCGCAGGAAAAAATACAGAATGAATAGCGACAGCAAGGAACCGATAATGCCGGCCTCAACCAGCTCGTTGATCGACCGGGTCACGCTTTCTGCCTGATCTTGCACAATGACGGTTTTGATACCGACCAGTTCGGGTTCTTGCTGGATTTTTTCCATCTCGGCCATGACCAATTTGGAGACTTCCACCAGATTCGCACTGCGTTCGCGTTTGATGTTCACGCCAACCGCCGGTTTCAAGTCAAGACGGCGCCAGACACTTTCACGCTGAGGTTTGAAACGCACTTGTGCAATGTCACGCAGCCGCAGGCCGGAATCGTTGATGACCAGGTTTCTCAGTTCTTCCAGATCGCGGATTTCGCCGACCGGCTGCACGCGCAAACGACGCATGCCATCGTCTATTTGACCGGCTGACACCGAGAAATTGACGGACTGCAGTTTTACCGCCAGTTGGTTCAAGGCAATATTATGCGCACCCAGTGTCGCCGGGTTGATAGCGATTTCGATTTCCGACGGCGATGCACCGGTTATTTCAACATTCGCCACGCCCGGAATGCGTTCGATACGACGCTTGAACAAGCGCTCGATCATTTCATATTCGTTTCGCAGATCGCGCGAACTGGCAAAACGGATTTGCAGGAAAGGTTGGTCGCTTGGCGAAAAACGCTGCACGTAATAACGCTGCATGTCGGCCGGCAAATCCTTGCGCAAGGCATCGATGCGTGAACGAGCCTCGTTCGCACTGATCGCGACATCGCGATCAAAATCGGTAAATTGGATCTGGATCTCAGCACCATCGGCACGACTGGTCGAATTCATGGTCTTGATGCCGGGCAAGGTCGCCAAAGTTTCTTCGACCGGACGCGTGATGCTGCGCTCGACTTCCTGCGGCGTCGAGCCCGGGTATGGAATGCTAACCAGCATGAAAGGGAAATTGACTTCGGGAAACTGTTCAAGCGGCAAGCGAACCGATGCGATCAAACCGATAACGATCATCGATACATAGAACATGATGGCCGTGATCGGCCGTCTCAAACTCAGT
>Ga0208628_1000277_pt1 | contig 29354 bp, 20 predicted proteins | sample LakWasMet16_LOW5_2_FD_183864 | JGI IMG/M metagenome (GOLD analysis project Ga0208628, IMG submission 183864) | Freshwater sediment methanotrophic microbial communities from Lake Washington under simulated oxygen tension - Sediment Metagenome... | ecosystem: Environmental > Aquatic > Freshwater >... | reverse complement strand
TTTGCGTCAAGACTGGTGAGCTCTCTCCGACCTGATTGATCGTTGATTGCTCGATGCTGTAACTCGAGTCGATGCCGAAGCACCGCTCGATTGTGTTCGATTCTTCTACCGACGTCGGTCCCTCGTTTTACCGAGAGCCGCCGTCCGTGGATCTCCAGTCAGGTGATGACCGAAGATCTCCTTGCAACCTGATTTTCAAAGACCGGTTCGGGATGAAGCATCCCTGTTGGTCACTTTCCCTCCGGCGCTGGCGTCGCTTTCGCTTCACCGTTTCGCCGTTGGGGAGGGCGGTTTTACTCGCTCTCCGTCTGCCGTCAACTCTTTCGTCGTTGCCGGCTTCTTTTTTCCCTCTGTCCTCGGCGCCTCTTGCGGGGCGCTTCGTCAGCGGGAGGCGTCTTCTACTCCTCCCATCCGGGCCGTCAACATCCCTCCCGGGCATCGCATTCTTTTTTCGCAAACCCCTGAAAAACAAGGTGATTCCGTTCGGATACACGGCCCTGTATTCCTTCGGGCGCTCAAGACAGCACCGAGGCCCTCCCCCGCACGCGCCAGGTCGTGAGCCACGGGAGCACGTCGCCCAGCGCGAAACGCAGCGTCCCCCGCGCCACCGGGACGCCGTCCGCCGCGCGCGCCACCTCGGTCACCAGCGTGGTCATGCCCGACAGCACCGTGGCGAGGCGCACGCTCTTCTCGCCGTGCAGCACGTACTCGACGCCGTCGTCCCCGGCGAAGCGGAGGTCGTACACCAGCGTGCCGACGCGCCGCAGCGGCCGCAGCGTGAGGGTCCCCTCGCAGGGAGAGCGCAGCGCCAGGCCCTCGATGGTGGCGGCGCCGTCGAGCGCCAGCACCGCCCCCTCGCGCAGCAGCGAGCGCAGCAGCGAGGCCCCGTCTCCGGCGGCCGCGCGCACGGTGAAGCTCGCCGCGACGTCGCGACCGCTCGCGAGCATCTGGCAGCGACCGCCCATGGTCTCGGTGAACTCCACCTGCGCGTCTCGCGGCGGCGGAGGAGCGCGGCGGGGCTGCGGTCGGGAGGCCGAGTCCGCGGAGCGGGCGATGAAGCCGCTCGCGCGCTCGGCCAGGGCCATGATGGTCACCTGCGGGTTCACCCCGAGGGGGCCGTTGACGCACGAGCCGTCCACCACGAAGAGCCCCGGCACGTCGTGGGTCTCGTGCGTGGGGCCGACCACCGAGCGCGAGGGGTCGGCCCCCATGCGACAGCTTCCGAGGGGGTGGAAGGCCGCCAGCTCGAGCTGGTGCGCCGCCACCGAGGAGGGCGCCTCGCGCTCGAAGCGCTCGACCTCGCGCTCGCTGCGCAGACGCTCCCAGCCCCGCACGCCCATGTGCACCTCCCGCGCGCCGCCCGCGAGCAGCAGCCTCGCCAGCAGTCCGTGACCCCGAAGGATCTTCCGACGGTCGACGTCGTTCATCCGGTAGGTGAGCAGCGCGCTGCGGTCGGGGCCGAGCGAGACCCGCCCGCGAGAACTCTCGGCGATCATGAAGCCGAAGCAGGCCAGGTGGTCGAAGCGATCGACGAAGTCGGTCCACGCGGGGCCGACGGAGGAGACGGTCGCGGCGGCCACGTCGAGGGGCACGAAGGCCCCCTCGAAGCGGATGCCCTCGGGGGTGAACTCGTCGATGCCGTAGGACTGCGGGATGCCCTCCCAGCCGGCGATGCGCTCGTCGAAGTCGGCCCAGGCGTTGGAGGCGGGGTGCACCGTGAGGTTGCGCCCCACCTGGCCCGAGCGGTTGGCGAGGCCCTGGCGCAGCAGCATCAGCGGCGTGCCGATGGTCCCGCCGGAGAGCACGACGGTCTTCGCGAGCACCCGGATGCGAGCGCCTCCCCCCACGGCGCGCCCCATCACGCCCACCGCGCGGCCTCCCGCGAGGAGCACCTCCTCGACGCGACAGTGATGGGCCAGCACGGCCCCGGCGCGCATCGCCGCTGGGAGGTAGCTCACGTTGGTCGAGCTCTTCGCCCCGGTGGGGCAGCCGAAACAGCACAGCCCCTGGCCGTCGCAGCCGGGAGCGTTGCGGGCCAGCGGACCGTGCGACCAGCCGAGCGCGGAGGCCCCGCGCGCCACCACGCGGGCGCTGCCGCCCAGCACCGACGCGGATGGGACGCCCACCTCCAGGGCCGCCTCCACCTTCGCGAAGTAGGGCTCCATCACCTCCGGGTCGAGGCCCGTGAGCCCGTCCTCGAAGCGCCAGCGACGGAGCACATCAGCCGGGGTGCGCAGGCAGGTGCCGGAGTTGATCGTGGTGCTGCCGCCCACCGTGACCCCCGTCGGCATCGCGATGAAGGTGTTGCCCACCAGAGCCCGCTGCCGCTGCATCGCGAGGCCCCGCTCCCACGCCCGGCCGCTGAAGTCCCCGCGGGAGAAGTACCCGCCCTCCTCCAGCACCACCACGGCGTAGCCCTCGCTCGCGAGCGCGCGCGCCACGGGCCCTCCGCCCGCGCCGCTGCCCACGATCACCACGTCGGCCTCGAGGGTCTCCCCGTCGGACATCTCCCGGGCGTCGAGCATCCGCTCGTGCCACCGCGGGCGCTCGTCCACCACCGGGAGCGCGCTGAGGCCCACGCGCGCACCGAGGCTCTCCGGGGGATCGGCCGCGATCACCTGCGCCAGCTTCAACGGCGCGGTCACCCCGCGCACGAGACCCTGCGTCGCCACGCCCTGCGCCAGTCGGGCGAGCGTCCCCATCCGAGCGGCGAGCGGCAGCGACGACAGCCGGGCGCCCGAGAGAGGGACCGCCGCCAGGTCGAGCGCCTGGAGCGCCGCCAGCCACGCCCGGTCGGCCGATGGGCCGAAGCGGTCGAGCACGGCCTCCACGGCGTCGACGGTGCGGGCGTCGGGAGCGCGCACGTGACGCCCCGCCGGGGTCGCCGCCTCCGCGATCGCCAGCAGCACCCGCGCCTCGTCGGCCCCGATGCGCCGAACCCCACCCCGCCGGTCTGCCCCGTCTGCCATGTGTCCATCGCCTCCTCGCGGATCGCCGCAATAAAAGTTGACCATATGGTCAGTATTTCCACAAGGGCGCGACCGTGCCATCGTCGCGCGGCGTCATGGGAGGGGCCGACGCTCCCCTCTCGACGCGGGAGAACACCGATGAACCGGGACTGGTGCAACGGCTTCCGCTACGACGGCGGCGCGCGGGGTCACTACGAGAGCTACTTCCAGCGGGCCAACCACCCGACGAGGCCGCTGGCGTTCTGGATACGCTACACGGCCTTCGTCCCGAAGGGCCGGGCGGGCGACGCCGTGGGCGAGCTCTGGGCGATCTGGTTCGACGGCGAGGCGAAGAAGGTCTCCGCCGTGAAGCAGGTGGTCCCTTGGGCGAGCTGCCGCTTCGATCCGAGGTCGCTGTCGGCCACCGTCGGCGAGGCGACGCTCGACGCCGCGAGGCTCACGGGCAGCGCGAGCTCGAACGGCCGCGCCATCGCGTGGACGCTCGGCTACGAGTCCCCGTCGGCCCCGCTGCTCCTCCTCCCGGAGGGGCTCTACTCAGCGCCCTTTCCCAGCGCCAAGGCGCTCGTCGGATCGCCGCTGGCCGTGTTCAGCGGCGAGCTGCGCGTCGACGACGAGGCGCACGCCATCGAGTCCTGGGTCGGCAGCCAGAACCACAACTGGGGTTCGCGCCACACCGACGAGTACGCCTGGGGGCAGGTCGCCGGCTTCGACGACGCGCCGGAGAGCTTCCTCGAAGTCACCACCGCGAGGGTCAAGCTGGGCCCGGTGCGCAGCCCGTGGATGACGCTCGTCGTGCTGCGTCACGGCGGCGAGGAGTTCGCGCTCAACGCGGTCGGCACCGCGCTGCGCGCCGAAGGGCGCTTCGAGCTCTTCGCGTGGAGCTTCGCGTCGCAGCAGGGAGACGTCTCCATCGAGGGGCGCATCGAGGCGCCGCACGAGCTCTTCGTGGCACTGCCCTATGACAACCCTCCCGGCGGACGGAAGACCTGCCTCAACACCAAGCTCGCGCGCTGCACCCTCACGCTGCGACGCCCGGGGCGCGACCCGGTGGTGCTCAGCACGAAGCACCGGGCGGCCTTCGAGATCCTGACCGACCGCGACGACCACCGGGTGCCGGTGCTCGGGGTCTGACGGGGTCGTTGACCTGTGACATCGGGCCCCTACGCTCCGGCTCCATGAACCCGCTGCGCCGCAAGATGGCCATCGCCGCCTGGGACTCGCCCCGCGAGCCCAACATCTACGGCCGCATGACGCTCGACGCCGAGCCCGCGCTCGCCTACGTCGACCACCTCCGAAAGACCACCGGCGAGAAGGTCACGCTCACCACCGTGGTGGGCAAGGCCGTGGCCCTGGGCCTGCGCGCGACGCCGACGCTCAACGGCCGGCTGCGCCTCGGGGTCTTCGTGCCGCACGAGCGGGTGAACGTGACCTTCCTGGTGTCCTTCGAGGAGGGGCGCAATCTCGCGAAGGCGCGCATCGACGACCTCGACCGCAAGTCGGTGATCGAGGCCACCATCGAGCTGCGCGAGCTCGCGGACAAGCTGCGCCAGGGGCGCGACAAGGCCTTCGACAAGAGCATGGGGCCGGTGCGGCTGCTGCCGACCTGGGCGCTCAAGCGGGTGCTCCGCGCGGTGGGCTTCGTCACCGCCGACCTCGGGCTGTCGCTCCCTTCGCTGGGCCTCGAGGCCCTCCCCTTCGGGTCGTGCGTGATCACCAACGTGGGCACCTTCGGGCTCGACGAGGGCTACATCCCGCCGACGCCCTTCGCGGGGGTTCCGCTGTGGCTGCTCATCGGCGCGGCGAAGGACGCCCCCATGGCGGTCGACGGCAAGGTGGTCGTACGCAAGCAGCTCACGCTCACCGCCACCATCGACCACCGCTTCATGGACGGCGCCCAGGGGGCCACGCTCGCGAAGACCATCCGTCGCGTGATGGAGAACCCATGGGAGCTCGACGGCCTCGACGGCCCTCCGGCGGGCTGAGCGCTCCCGAAGCGCACACGCAGACCGCTCCGTCACATTCTTCGCACTCCCCCTCCCCCGATGCTATCTACCGAAGCGCAGGGGCGGCCCAGCGCGATCCCACCTTCCCCCCCCCAATGGGGTCGCGCAACGGGCCGCCCCGGCTTTCATCCGGGCGTCGACGTGCGCGCGACGAGCCGGATGGGCCTCGCCGGCCGCGTGGTCACGCCGTTCATCACGCTCGCGATGGCGGGCCCAGGGACCCCGTCGAAGCGGTACGCCGCGAGGACGCTGCCGAGCGCCACCTTGAGCTCGTAGCCCGCCATGGCCGCGCCCAGGCACCGCCGGGCGCCGCCGCCGTAGGGGTAGAACTCCCCGGGCGAGGGACGCCACGACAGGAAGCGCTCGGGACGAAACTCCGACGGCGACGGATAGAGCCTCGGGTCGAAGTGCGTGAGCATCACCGCGGGGCAGATCATCGTGCCCGCGGCGATGACGTGCCCGTCGAGGGTCCAGTCGCGCGCGAGGCGGCGGGCCATGATCGGAACGATGGGCTGCAGCCGAAGCGCCTCGTCGCAGACCGCGCCGAGGTAGGGCAGCGCCGAGAGCGCCGACGGCTCGGGCGTGCTCCCCAACGGGCTGAGCTCATCGCGCAGACGGCCCAGCGCCGCGGGGTTCTGATGCAGCCGGTAGAGCGCCCAGCCGAGCGTCGTGGCCGTGGTCTCGTGGCCCGCGATCACCAGGGTGCGGAGCTCGTCGAGGAGCTCAGCCTCGGGCAGCGGGGCGCCGTCCTCGTCGCGCGCCGAGAGCAGCAGCGCCAGGATGTCGTCGCGGCCCTCCGAGGCCGATCGGGCGCGGGTGATCTCCTCCCGGAGCTGATCGAGGAGACGCTTCGTCGAGCGCTGGTAGCGATCCCACGGACCCAGAGCCCCCATCGGGCGATGCAGCCACGGGCTGAACATCAGCCACGCCGGGAAGCGGTCGATCACCTCGGAGACCGAGGACTGAAAGCGCGCGATGGCGCCCGGGTCGGTCAGCCCGAAGATCGCCCGCACGATCACGTCGAGCGAGAGCCTCTGGGTGCGCGGTAGCACCTCGAAGGCCTCCCCCGGAGCGACGCCCCGAAACGCCCCCCGCGCGGCCTCCGCGATCACGTCGCCGTAGGCCTTCATCCGCGCGCCGTGCAGCGGAGGGGCGAGCAGCTTGCGCTTGCGCCGGTGCCGAGCGCCGCGGGCGAGCACCACCGTCTCGTCGCCGAGGAGCGGCTCCACCACGCCCGAGGGAGGGTCCATCACGTCGGGGTCGGCGGAGAAGATCGCCGCCACGTGGCGCGGATCGCCCGTCACGACGTAGGACTCATCGAGCGTAGGCAGCACGAAGGGGTCGCCGTGCCGGTCCGCCAGCCGCCGGAGCATCCGGGCGGCGTCGTACACCAGGCCCCACGTGTTCACCGAGCGGTGGAGCAGGTCCGCGGGCGCGGCTCCCATGGCGCTCACGCGACGACCGCCGCCCTCCGGCGGTAGCGCACCATGCACGGGGGCGCGGGGCGCAGCACGCCGATGTCGTTGAGCTTCGCCGGGGCGGCCGGATCCACGAGCGAGAGCTCGTATCGCCGCAGCAGCATGCCGAGCATGATCTTCATCTCGTTGTTCACGAAGGCCGCCGCCCAGCAGCGGTGGCCGCCGCCGCCGAATCCGACGATGTGGTAGGGCTTGTCCTCGTCGCGCTCGGGGCTGAAGCGCTCGGGGTCGTAGCGCTCCGGGTCGCGGAAGAGCGCCGGGAGGCGCTGCGAGAGCGCGATGCCCGCCACCACGAGCCAGCCCTTGGGGACGTGGTAGTCGCCCGCGGTGAAGTCCTGCGCTGCGAGGCGGAGCAGCGTGTGCGTGACCGGCCGCAGCCGCTCGGCCTCCTTCACGCAGGCCTCGAGCCACGGCAGCGAGCGCAGCGTGTCGTAGTCGGGGCGTTCGTCGGGGCCGAAGACCCCGTCGACCTCGGCCACCGCGCGGGCGAGCGCGTCGGGGTGCTGGAGCAGCATCACGAGCGCCCACTCCAGGTGCCCCGAGGTGTTCTCCCGGCCGCCGAAGATGAGCCCGAGCACGAAGGTCACCACCTTCTCGTCGGGGATCGTCGGCTGGTCGAGGTAGCTCGCCGCGAGCAGCGCCTGGAGGAAGTCGTCGTGCGCGTCGGGGTTCGCCCTGCGCTCGCGCACCACCGCCCCGAGGATCTCGCGGAGCTTGCGCAGCGCGCGGTCGCGGCGGATGAAGCGCGGCAGCGGGAGGTTGGTGGGGAGCACGAACTCGAGGCCCCCCGCGAGGTCCTTGAAGAGCGACGCGAGCTCCGGGCCGAGGCGTCGGCGGAAGGGCTCGCCGAGGATCGCCCTGGCCACGACGTTCATCGTGAGCTGCTGCGAGACCTCGCAGAGGTCGAAGGTCCCATGGGGCCCGAGGGTGTCGAGCCACTCGTCGACCTCGGCGGTCATCTCGCCGACGTAGCTCCGGAGCTTCTTCCCGTGGAAGGCCGGGAGCATCACGCGCTTCTGCTCGTCGTACTCCCGCTTCGGCGCGGTGAAGAGCACCTTGTCGCCGAGGATGGGCTCGAGGAAGCTGTAGATCTCGCCCATCGAGAGCAGCGTGTCGGTGGACTCGAAGAAGAGGCGAAGCAGGTCGGGGCCCACGAGCACCACCGCGGGGTTTCTCGCGAGGCGGATGCCGAACACCGGACCGAAGCGCTGGTAGCCCTTGCGAAACAGGCCGAGCGCGTCGCGGCGGAAGTCGATCGCGTTGCCCACGAGGGGCAGCCCGGGGAGCATCGGGGGGAGAGGGAGCGAGGCGGGCGGGTTCACTTGGCGACTCCTTGGGGGGATCTGCGCGAGAGCACGCCCTGGTCGTGGAACCAGGCGTAGATGTCCCGCACGGTGTCTTCGACGGGCCGCGGCGAGTGACCGAGCTCGCGCGCGGCCCGGGCGCCGGAGATGTGCCGGTGGCTCTGCAGCGTGCGCACCATCTCGGGCGTGAGCAGGGCCTCGCGGCGGGTGATCCTCCCCCCGAAGGCGAGCAGGTGACCCGCGGCGTGGAAGAGCGTCGGTGGGATCACCCGGGGCTCGCGTCCGCCGACGTGGCGAATGGCGATGCGGGCCATGTCGAGGGAGGAGTTCCAGTGGCCCGGGAGGAGGTAGTTCTCTCCGCGGCGACCGCGCTCCGCGGCGGCGAGGGTGCTCTGCACGACGTCGCGCACGTCGACGAAGTGGAAGCCCCCGTGCGGCACCGCGGGCAGGCGGCGGCGGGCCACGTCGACGAAGAACCTCCCCATGCGCGAGGGCTCGTGATCGCCCGGCCCGATGACCCCGACGGGGTTGACGATCACCGCGTCGAGGCCCTGCGCGATGACCGCGCGCACGGCGGCCTCGCCCGCGGCCTTCGAGCGGTCGTAGGGCGCGTGCGTCGGCCCCGGGCGCCGGTGCTGCTCGTCGATCTCCCCGGCGGTGGGCGTGAGGTCGAAGGCGTGCACCGAGCTCATGTGCACGTAGCGCCGGACGCCCGCGCGCAGCGCCTCGGTGGCCGCGTTGCGGGCGCCGTTGACGTTGACGGCGTGCACCTGACCGTCGCGGTCGGCGTCGATGGAGATCTTCGCCGCGAGGTGAAACACCGTGTCGACCCCGCGGAAGGCCGCGCGCAGCGTCTCCGGGTGGCGCACGTCGGCGATGGCCAGCTCGACATCGAGCCCGCGGAGCGAGCGCGACGGAGCAGGGACCACCGCCCTCACCCGGTGCCCACGGTCGAGCAGGGCGCGGAGCAGGTTGCTGCCGATGTGACCGGACGCGCCGGTCACCGCAACGAGGGCAGAGGCCGAAGTCATGGCGAGGGTGTTCCTTCGCCCGGGGCTCGTCACAACGTCAAGGGCCGTCACACATGGTCTTGAAGACCACGCGGTCTTCATGATCGATTGATATGCGATGAGAGCTGCCTGGAGGATGTTCGCGGTCTGTCTCGCGCTCGCTACAACCGTGAGCGCCGATCCGCAGCCGGGTCGGCTGATGCCGGCCTTCGCGGTCAACGACCTGGTCGGCACGCAGCACACCCGGAGCGACCTCTCGGGTCGATGGACGGTGCTGCTGGTGATGACCGACAAGGACACCCACCCGGCCATCTCGCCCTGGTTTCGCCGGGTGCGCGAGGCCGCCCCGCACGTGCGCATGGTGACCATGGCGGCGCTCGACCTCTTCGCGCTGGTGCCGACGGCGACGGTGCTCTCGGAGGCCCGGGAGAACACGCCCCGCGCAGGGTGGAGCGACGTGTGGCTCTCCCGCGACGGCTCCCTCGCCGACGCGCTCGGGCTCCCGGAGAGCGAGGTCCCGTGGGTCATCGTGGTGTCTCCCGGGGGACGGGTGGTCGAGGTGGTCCACTCGATGGTCGGCGACGAGCCGCTGGCCCGGGTGGTCGCCGCGCTCCCGCAGCGCCCTGCGGCAGCGCCGGAGGCGTCGGCGAGCGCCCGATAGACGCCGTGACGCGGCGGTCGCGTCGATCAGAGCGTGTCGAGGTAGGCGACGAGGTCGTCGATCTGCGCGGGCGCGAGCTCCGACGTGTGACCGTGGCTGTCGCCGCCGCCGCACGCGCCGAAGCGGTCGCGCAGCGTGGCCGCGCAGCCGTTGTGCATCAGCGGCGTGCGCCACCCGACGCCCACCAGCGACGGCACCTGGAACGCCCCTCCGGTGCCCACGTTGACCGTGGTGTTGTTGGTGAGGCGCGGACCGCCGTGACAGGCCGCGCACCCGACGCTGGAGTCCTCGAAGAGCGCGCGACCGCGCGTGACGGCGGAGGCGTCGCCTGGCGGTGAGGCGGGCGGCACCCTCTGCGCATCGCCCCATCGCTCGAGCGCGGTGATCTGATCGGTGGTGAGTGAGCCGCCGTTCATCCGCCGACCGAAGACCTCCTGAACCAGCGTCGTGAAGGAGGCCATGTCGCCGTCCCAGTGGAAGGGCGCCGTGCCCGTGAGCCCTCCGCGGAGGGCCTGGGTGCGGCGCGGGCCGATGGGATCGAAGTTCCAGACGTGGCCGTCGTCGCCGCCCTCGGGGTGGCACGACGCGCACGCGAGGAAGGCCCCCGCGTTGGAGTGAAAGAGCCTGTGCCCGGTGTCCTCGCGGCTCTCGGCGCTGAGCGTGACGGTCACACGAAACCGCGGAATCTGCAGCGTCGCGGGCTCGCGCGTCTGCACCACGACGGCGCCGTCGGGCGCGTACGCCACCGCCACCGCCTGGCCGGTGACCGACTGCGCCTCGCCCCGGGCGCAGACCGCGATCTGCCCCGGCGCCAGCAGCGAGAACGCGAACACGAAGACCTGCCCCAGATCAGGGAAGGCCGCGTTGCCGGGCGCCGCGATCGCCACGCTCTCGCCGTCGGGGCTCAGCGCGAGGTCGACCCCGAGCACCACGCGGTTGAGCGACGGCAGCGCCGCGGGGGCCGCCGTCCCGATCACCGACACCGTGCTCTGCACCACGCCCGCCTCGCAGCGGCTCCGACCCGAGATGCCGTAGCCGCCAGCCCCGATGTTCACCGGCTGCGTCTGCGCGCGCTGGTGCAGCATCACCACGCCGCCGCGCCCGGCGACCACGCGCCACGCCACGCCGGGCGTTCCGCCGACGCCGAGACCGCCGTCGGCGCCCTCGGGGGCCACCGCGGGACGCACCCGACGCGCGACCGTCCCGTCGGCGGCGATGGTCATCAGCTCCGCGTCTCGAAGGCGGGTCACGAGGAGCGCGTCGCCCTGCACCAGCACGTCGCGCAGGTCGCGCTCGAGGTGCAACGTGCGGGTGGGCGCGCCTCCCGCCGCCGGCAGCGTCACCAGCTCGCCGCCCGCGCACGCCACGTGGAGGGCGCCCGCGGCCGCGTCGAAGGCGATGCCCCGCGGGGCCGCGCAGACCGCGCGCCGAGCGACGATCGCCCGTGTGGCGAGGTCGATCGAAACCACCGCTCCGCCGCGTCGGAGGGCGACGTGCACGCGCCCCGAGGTGTCCGCGACCACGCGGCCGGGCTCGTCGCCGGGCTCGAGCGCCACCCCGCCGAGGAGGGCGCGGGTCGTGAGGTCGACGAACCACACGCGGTCGCGGTCGGGGTCAGCGGCGACGGCGGTGCGGCCGTCTGCGGCGACGAGCAGCGTGCCGCCGCTGATGGACGGCGGCGCGACGGCGAGCGTGCGCGTCTCACCGATCACCGCGCCGAGCTGCTGTCCGTTGACCCCGGACGGGATGCCCGTGTCACGGATGAAGGGACGATCGGGAAAGGGCTCGAGGGTGGTCCCGCCATCCTCCGCGATGAAGACCGGCGCCACGCCTCGCTGGACCGAACAGCCCATCGCGGTCGCTCCCATCACGAGTCCGCACACCCACCCTGCTCGAATGATCGATGACATCGCCCTCCCCCTCCCTCTCGGACCGTCCAAACCCTCCGATGGGGCGTCGCGACCGGCACGCAACGAGGCGCGCGTGTTGGCACAGCAGGGCACACGCCTCGCCGACTCCAACCCGTGCCCGCTGCGCTGATTCGCCGGTGATCGCCCCATCGTCCTCAACCCTCTCCGACAGCGCTACAGCACACGCCGGACCATGCCAATGGCGGGGTCGGCGCACCGCAGCCGCGACGCTCGCAGCTGATGTCCGCCGTTCGGACAGGGACCTCCCGGTGGACGCACGGAGGTTCGCTCCAACGCTTGACGGCCGCGGTGCCTCGCCGCTCCCAATGCGCGCCGGTCCAGTGCCCTCCCCAGTCCACCTGCGTCGCCCTGCCCTCGCGTCTTCCCTCGGCCTCGCCGCGCTGATGTTTGCGATCCGCGCGGATCCCCCTGCCCGGGACAGCTGAAGTCGTTGTGGCAACAGAGCGACTCGTCGACGCAGCCGTCGCAGTCGTTGTCGAGTCCGTCACAGACCTCGGCGGCCGGTCCGATCGAGTCCTCGCATGCGCCCCACCGTCCGGTCGCTCCGGCGCCCATGCAGCGGTGCGTCCCGATGCGGCACCGCCCGACGCCGCGCTGCCCCGGCGTGCCGTACGAGCAGGGCTCGACGGCGCCCGGGACGCAGTCGCAGTCGAGGTCGATGAAGCTGTCGCAGTCGTCGTCGATCCCGTTGTCGCAGATCTCGCGCGGCCCGCACCCCGCCCTGGGCGCGGAGCACGTCGCCGCGTCGGGACCGGGGAGACACGGGACGACGTCGACTGGCGGGCGGTCCACGCGCTCGACGTCGCGACCCAGGCCCGCGTCCGGCCACGGCCCACGGAACAACAGCGGAGGACGGTCGCCGCAGCCCGCGATGACCGAGAGGGCAGCGAACCACGCGAAGCCTGGCTGAACTCGCACTGGATCCCTTCTCCGCGGAAGCGGACTCCCGCCGTCGTCGACACGACGCGACGACCTCGATGAGTGCCGCGGCCATGTCCGACACACCACACGTCGAGAGGCACACCCTGCCTTGCTCGGTCGGCTGCATGGGATCACCCAACCACTTCCACGGAGCGCGGACATCCGCGTTGACCCTTCGCACGAGGTCGGCGGAAGGTGCTGTGATGACGAAGCTGGGGGGATGGGTCTGCGGGGCGCTTCTGCTCGCGCTCGGTTGCAGCAGCACCGTGACGGACACGCGCGCCTCGTCGGACGCCGCCACCGACGCGATCGCCATCGATGCCGCAGACCCGGCGAGCGACGCCTCGCAGGAGGCTCGCGATGCCCATGCCGTCGATGCCGCCGACGACGTCTCGCGACCACCGATCGGGAGCAACCCGTGCGCGGGCGATCGTCTCGTCGACCTCGACCGCGTCGGCCTCTCGACGGAGTACGGCGTCGGGGCCGTCGTCGATCATGCGGCCGCGCCGGAGGTACAGATCGACCCGGTCGGTGGCTCGTGCGGTCGGATCTATCGCCCCGTCGTGCTGCGTCTTCGCGCGCCCCGAGACGGACGCATCTTCGTCATGTCCACCGACGGAGAAGGCCGCACCGACGCCGCGTTCGTACGACGGATGGGTCGCTGTGACGCCTCGGGCGCGGCCTTCACTTGCGGCGACTCTGAACTCGTCTGCGCCGCACCTGGCGTCTGCGGGAGGCTGTTCGGTGACGTGCACACCGGGGAGCCGATCGACGTCGTGGTCGGCGTCACCACCTTCGACGGTGGCTCTCTCACCCCGAGATTCGGAAGGCTCGCGGTCACCCTCGCCGTGCTCCCCGCGCTGCCGCTCGGAGCCCCGTGCCGACCGTACGCCACCGGGCAGGACTCCCTGTGCGCCGAGGGGCTCACCTGCAGCGCGGTCGGCGACCCCGGCTGGATCGCTCGCTGCGTGCGTCGGACGGCCGCACCGGGAACCTGTCCGACCCCTACGGATCGCTGCGGCGACGGGGAGACCTGCGTGCGGGGCAGCTGCGTGCGCCTGCTCCGAGCCGGCGCGCGCTGTAGCCCCGGCGGCCCGTGGACCTGCCCCTCGGACACCCAGTGCGCCCGCCAGGGACTCTCGTTCGTCTGCGCGCCCGCGGGGGCGCTCGGAGCGCGCTGCCGCGCCGTCCCCTCGGAGGCCGCGACCGCGTGTGACCCGGGGCTCCGCTGCGACGGGACGGGGCGGTGCTCACCCCCGGTCGACCGCCTCGGCGTCTGCGACGGAGAGACCCCTTGCGACGCGGGCAGCCGCTGCGCGCCGGGCAACCCGCCGCGGTGCGTTCCGCCCGGGTACTCCGGCGGCCCCTGCATCCTCGAGGGCGACCGCCGCCGCTGCGCCGAAGGCCTCCAGTGCGGGCGCACCGACGATGTCTGCGTGCCCACGGTGGGAGAGGGAGACCGGTGCGGCCTGTCGACCCGCGACCAGCCCGAGTGCGGCGAGGGCCTCGTCTGCGCGGGCAACGTCTGCACCCGCACGGGCCACCTCGGAGACCCGTGCTCACCGGTCGGTCGGCAGGTGGACTGCCCCGCGCCGCTCACCTGCGCGGCCTACGTGTGCTCCACGCCTCCGACGGAAGGGCAGCGCTGCACCACGCTTCGGGCCTGCGCGCAGCCGCTGCGATGCAGCCGCGAGATCATCTGTCGGGTTCCGGGCGGGCTCCGGGCGCCGTGCCGCGTGGAGGCGCCGCGCTGCGACGACGGCCTCGGTTGCAGCCGCGATCGCTGCGTCCCGGTGTCCCCGATCGGGACGCCCTGTCCCGACGGCGGCGATGGCGTCTGCACCGAGCCGCTCCAGTGCGGGTCGCGCCTTGGCGGACCGGCCGGGTGCTTCACCACCGCCGTCCCGTGCGCCGACGGTTGCCCGACCGGGTCGGTGTGCCGCGACGGGGAGTGCGTCGTCGACGGCCGGTGCGATCGCTCGGGCGCGACCCCTCAGCCCTGCGGCGCGGGGCGCTACTGCGTGGCGGTCGGCGGCGGCGCCGTCTCGTGCGTCGCCGTCGGCGCGCGCGACGGGCTGTGCCGGATGGATCAGTCGGCCCCCTGCGACGACGGGTTGATCTGCGCCGCCGACCGCTGCGTCCCGCTGCTGGGCGACGGGGCGGCGTGCCTGAGCATCCCCGGGCGCTCCGGCGTCTGCGGGTCGGGCCTCGCGTGCTCGCCGCCGAACGGATGCGTCCCGGGGAGCCCGACCTGCGCGTGGCCGGAGGGCAGCCGCCTCGACGGCACCTGCCGCCCCAGTGCACCGGCCGGAACCCTCCATGGCGACTGCCAGCGCTCCCCTGACGGCCGCGCTCGCTGCGAGGGGTCGCTGGCGTGCGAGCCCTCCACGCTCCGCTGCGCGCCGGTGGCCTCGCCCGACGAGCGCTGCGACGCGCTGACCCGCCTGTGCCCCGCGGGCACCCGCTGCGTCTTCGGCAGCGCTCCCCGGTGCCAGGCGTCCGGCGGGCGGGGGCTGCCCTGCCGCCGTGTCGTCGCCGACCTCTGCGACGCGGGACTGGTCTGCGGCCCGAGGGGCTGCCAGCCGGTTGCTCGCGACGGAGAGGCCTGCGAGCTCGCCGATTCCGGCCGCTGCGAGAACGGGACGCAGTGCCTCGCGGGGGCCGACGGGTCGCCGCGCTGCACCCGGGTGGGCATCGAGGGCAGACCGTGCGCCGGTCCCTCGCGCGACGAGTGCGCCCCGGGCGCCGCGTGCGTGGGCGGCGTGTGCGTCGCGGCACTCGCGGAGGGCGCGGCGTGCACGGATGCCAGGTCGCGCTGCGGCGAGGGGATGGGCTGCGGGCCGGGGGTGGCGAGCCCGCGGGTGTGCCGTCGCCTCCGTACGCTCGGCGCGCCGTGCAGCTCTCCCTTCGACTGCGGGCGAGACCTCGTGTGCCAGGGCGAGTGCGTTCCGCTGCGCTACGCGGGCGAGGCGTGCGACCCGGCGAGGCGCGCTGACGGCTGCGAGCAGGGCTTCACCTGCGAGGGGGGGCGCTGCCGCGAGCCGAGAGCCGGTGAGCCGTGCGCGAGCGGTCGCTGCGCGGTGGGGCTGCGCTGCATCCGCGACCAGTGCGTGCGCCCTCGCGACCCCGGCGAGGCCTGCTCGCTGATCGATGACAGGACGCCGTGTCGCGACGACAGCGCGTGCGCGAGCGAGGTGTGCCGGGTGCTGGGCAGCCGCGGCGCCCTCTGCCGGAGGGGGCCTGGCGCGCTGCCCTGCGACGCCGGGCTGCGGTGCGACGTGGTCGCCGACCGCTGCGTGCCGTGAGCCGTGACGCCCGGGCGTGCGTGCCGACCGCCCCGCCCTGAACCCTCAATAAACCCCCGGCAGGATCTTCCAGCGCACCCGCCGGCAGTACTCCTCCCAGTCCTCGCCATACTTCTTCCGGCACCGCCCGTCGTCGCGGCGCGCCCTGTCGACCAGCAGAATCGTCAGGAAGAACACATAGAAATACGGCAGCGCATGCTCGACGCCCGCAGGGAGCGTCCACGCCAGCGCCAGCATGATCTCCGGCACGTAGTGGAAGTGCCGCGCGATGCCCCAGTACCCCGAGGCCAGCAGCAGGTTCGTCCGCTCCTCCCCGTCGGGTCCGCGGTAGCGCGCGTGGATCAGCTGCGGCTTGCGCCCCCAGATGGTCGTCTTGCCTCCGGTGTCGCGCACGCGCTGCCGCTGCTCGTCGGCGGCGTAGTTCACCGCGATGGAGAGCAGCCCCAGCGCCACGATGGCCGCCGCCACGACCGGGTGCAGGTCGCTGCGGCGCTGCGCGATGTACATCCCCGGGAGGCAGTACACCGACGGGACCCAGCACAGCACGCCCCAGCAGATGTAGTAGCCGAAGTGGTCGTGCATGATGTCCAGCGACCGGAAGTACCCGGTCTCCCAGACGAAGAACTTCAGCAGGTACACGACGGTCACCGCGACGCACGCCGCCATCGCCCAGGTGACGCGCCCGGTGAGCCGCCACTGCGCGCAGGCGAAGAGCACCACCGAGACGCTCCATCCCATCATCGAGATGCGGCAGTTGATGAGCTGCTTCACGTCGGCGCCGAACAAGGTCGGGTGCAGCTCGACGCCCTGGAAGAAGTCGAAGGGCAGGTGCCCGGTGTAGCGGGCGTCGGTCGTCGAGGGCCAGCGGCGGCCCTTCCAGTACAGCAGCGCGCAGAGCAGCAGCGCCCCCAGGTTGAGCACCACCAGCATCGAGCCGTAGTCGCGCCAGAACGCCACCGGGTCGAGCGCCCCCGTGTACACGCCCAGCAGCACCGCGCCGTGCGACACCGCCCACGCCAGCACGCCGTTGCGGCGGTACACAGGCTGGTTGCCCTTCGGCGTCACCGGGCCCAGGAAGCGGGCGCCCGGGAGGGTCCAGAGCAGCACCGCCTGGAAGAGCGCCCACGCCAGCACCGTGCGCAGCCCCGTCAGCGAAGGGCGCGGAAACTCCCGCGCGAAGGTCGCCGCGTCGAAGTCCCGGATGAAATCGCGCGCCGACCCGCCGTGGTGATAGACGACCACCCACAGTACCTCCGCGAGGAAGGGCGTCAGGACCATCAGCAGCAGCGGCCCCAGCGTCAGCCGGAAGAAGCCCCCGTCGGCGGGCTCGACCCGCGGCGGCGGCGGTCGATCGGAGGGATCCCATCGGCCGGTGAGGATCCACGAGAGGAGCGAAGGGCTTGGCGTGGTCACGACCAGAGCGATGTCACGCGCCCGCGCGACGCGAGTCAACGTCGGGCCCCATCGACCTCAGCGCCTCACGGCTGTGCCGGGAGTCGGCGCGGGACTGCGGGCGCTCACTCACCCGGCCGGATACCGCTGGGTGTATTCGCCGCGGCTCCCCCACGGGCCGTGCGTCGAGGTTCGGCCTTGGCGTGTTGGTCGTCGCGACTTCCTCCGCCTCCGCCGCCGCCGCCGCCGCCGCGGCCCGAGCCCCCCATCTCGGTCGAAGGCGGCATCGGCAAGGTCAGCGCCCTGAGGTAGTCGGCAGACCACGAGGCGCGGGCGTCAGTCCCAGGAGTATCCGATGAACACAACCGCTGTCGGGACGCCGTTCTCATACGCGACGACGTAGCGGGCCGCGCCCCGATCGAGCTCGTCGAACACCCACAGCCCCGGCGGGCTAAACCCTCCGTGGTGGGCTCATCGCACGACGCCCGCGCACCCGTCCGCCTCGCGCCCGAAGGCCAGCACCTCCTGCTCGCAGCGCCACGTCCCGCACAGCGCCGCGACGGCGTAGCGGGCGCCCGGTCGTTCGACCAGCGCGGAGTCGTGTCGGTACTGGTGCCACGTCCCGGTCTTCCGATAGACGTGGGCGCCCGGCCAGCGCTCCAGCACCGCGCGGCGGATGCGGTTGTGGAAGGCCGACGGCTCCATCAGCACGCGCATCTCCGCGCTCGACGCGGCGTCCACGAGGCGGTCCTGCCCGAGCAGCGTGTAGAAGGTCACCAGCGAGCGCGCCGACGCCGCGTGGGCGAGGTTGCGCATCGGTTCGGGCCGCCACACCGGGTCGTGGAAGAAGCCTCTGCCCAGCCACACGCCGCCCCCGAGCGCCGGGTCGTAGATCCCCGTGTCCCACAGCCACGACGCGATGCGAGGCAGGCCCGTGCGGTGCGCCGCCGTCGTCGCCGCGCGGTTGTCCGAGTGGAAGATCATCCGCCGCAGCTCCTCGCGAAAGCCGTGCGTGAACTCCGCGGGCGACCCCTCGAAGGCGCCCGTCCCCGCCGGCGCCGCGCCCGCCCGGAGGTCCCTCCGCCACTGAAACGCCGCGCCCAGCGTGGCGATCTTCGGCACGCTCGCGCCGTACATCATCCGGGTGTCCGCGACGCCCGCGTAGGCCGGGTGGTCGGCGTCGGCGGTGAGGTCGGCCATGGCCACGGAGAAGCGGCCCTCGCGCGCGTCGGTCGATTGGAAGTGTCGGTGATGTCCAGAACGTTCCCGCTCTCCGCCCTGATGCTCTCGCTCCTTTCGATCGCCGCGACCTACTGACCCCCCTCTGCCCCGCCCCACACCAGCGATGCCGGCCCGCAGGAGCACCATCCCCTCGATGCGCTCGCCATGCCCTCTCGTCGTGCTCTCGGGCGCCCTCCTCGCGGCCTGCCGTTCCCACGAAGATCCCTCCCGGCGACTCCCCTCCCCTGTGCCGGTCGCCTCCGCTCCGCCCGCCGTCGCATCGCCTCCCGCGCCGCCCCGTCCTGCCTGGACCGCCGCCTTCCGCCTGCGTCACCGCCCGCTGACGACCCACGCCCTGCCGGACGTGATCGTCCACGCGCCGCCCGGCTTCGACGCCCGCCGGCCCTTCGATCTCGTGATCCTCTTCCACGTCATCGCATCGCATCGCACGCGGCGTGGTGGGTGGTGGGTGGTGGCCGGTGACCTCGCGCCCGTCACCGGCGAGCGGGGCCTTGGGCTGGGGACTCGCCGCCCGTCACGACCGCGCCCGGGTCAACGCGCTGCTGATCGCCCCGCAGCTCCGCCCCGCACGGGGTGGCGAACTTCTCCGGGGCTGATCGGAGCGTAGCCCCTGGTGCGCGTTCCGCGCGGCTGGACGCTGCGCCCGCGCCGGATGGTCGCTGCCTCGCGCTCAAGTCGGAGCGCGCGCCCTCTTCACGAGCGTGACCATCGCCTTGCGCACCTCGTCGGTGGTGGTGAGGGGCTGGTCGAACGCGAGGCGCGCCGCCTTCGGCCCCCTCGGCGTGCTGATCGCCAGGTCGAAGCCGTAGCGATCGACCGCGGTCATCGTCACGGCGCTCGCCTCGGGGACCAGGAGCAGCCCCTTCGCGTAGGCGAGCAGCGCGTCTCCGTGATCGTCGTTCATGTGCGTGAGAATGCCGGTAGCGGCGCCTGCGAGCGGGTCGGGCTCGGCGCGCGCGTAGTCCTCCGCGCCCACCCACGACATGCGGCCGAAGCCGCCCACGTAGCGGAGCGCGGTCGGCTCGAGGCGATAGAAGGCGAAGTCCTCGAAATCGACGTAGTACGCGGCGCGCGGCTGCGCGGCGAGGAAGGTCGCGCGCACGTCGGCGACCTCGGACGCTGGCACCTTCGTGCAGGGCCCGAGGAGCGTGACGCGCCCGAGCGCGAGCACCTCCTCGTGGCGACCAGGCGGCTCGGTCACGAGCATCGACGCCTGCGGGTGATCGTCGAGGTTCTGCGTGTGCTCGGCGAGGCGGGACAGCAGCATGAGCGGTTGGCCCCCGCGGTCCCACGCGACCGTCACGAGCGACCCGTACGGATACCCGGCGGGCTCGCGCGCGATCGTGCAGAGGGTCGCCGAGCGCGCGTCGGCGACCAGCGTGCGACAGCGCTCGGCGTGGGTCGGTGCGCGGGCGGCGAGCAGCTCCGGGCGATCGTCGTCCGCGCCTTCGCCGCGCCCGTGACGGCCTGCTCTCGTGGGGTCGTTCACCATGCGGAAGAGCTAGCACGGCGCGGTGGCATGGAGCAGTTCGCCCTCGCACGACGGGCGCGTGGTGGACACCGCGGCGTGGTGGCGTGGCGTGGGTCAGGCGCAGCCCACGCGCACGCGAGGAGCTCGGGCGACGGGCACCAGGACGATACAATCGAGGAAAGAGAATATCGACGCACGGGCGCAGGGGTCGCCCTACCCTCGGCGTGTGCCTGCCCCCCTCCCCCGACGCTTGCTCTTCGTGCTGTGGTCGGCGTCGGCGTGCGGCGCTCGGACCGGCCTGGAGGGCCCTCCCGACGCGGCGGTCGAGGCCGCCCCGGACGTCGCTGCGCCGCCGGATGTCGGCCCCGGGGACGTCCCGCTCCAGCCCCCGTCCTGCGGTCGGAGCCCTACGAGATCCTCGACGGCACGCTGCGCCACCCGCTCCCGCCCGCGATCGACGGCGACCGCATCTACGTCGCGTTCTTCGGCCTGAGCTCCTACGTGCTCGTCGCCCGCGAGCTGCGCACGGGACGGGTGCTCTGGCGGGTCAACCTCGCCCGCTCGACGCGCGGCCAGGTCGATCTCCTCATGGGCGCGCCCGTGGTCGGCGCCGGCGGCACGGTCTACGTCTACGTGAACGTCCACCGCGGCGGCGGCGCGAGCGGCGAGCTGGTCGCCGTACGCCGCGACGGCACCCGCGCCTGGGGCTTCGGGGCCGACGCCACCCGCACCGACTACCAGCGCTACGCCACGCACGCCGTCGGGCGCGCGGGCGTGATCTACCTCGCGGTGGGCCGGGCGCTCTACGCCGTCGGGGAGGACGGCCGCCGGCGCTGGACGCTCTCGATCCCGGAGGGCGCCAACGCCTCGGCGCCGGTGCTCTCGCCCAACGGCGACCTCGCCCTGCACACCGACGACGACCGGCTGCTGGTCGTGGCGACCGAGTCCGCCGGCGCCGCCCCGTCGGCGTGGCCCCTCACCGGCGGCGACGCGCGGAACGGCAACGCCCGGTGAACGCCCCGTCGGCGGCCGACCCGTGACCCGTCCGGGCGTCATGGCGACGAGCTCACAGGCGCACGCGGCGGAGGCGGAGCGCGTTGCCGATGACGGAGACGGAGCTGAAGCTCATCGCTGCGGCGGCGAGCATCGGGCTGAGCAGCATCCCAGTGAGGGGGTAGAGCACCCCGGCGGCCACGGGAATGCCCAGGGCGTTGTAGCCGAAGGCGAAGGCGAGGTTCTGCCGGATGTTGGCCATCGTGGCGCGGCTGAGCCGGCGCGCCCGCACGAGGCCCCGCAGGTCGCCCCCGACCAGCGTCACCCCGGCGCTCTCCATCGCGACGTCGGTGCCGGTGCCCATCGCCACGCCGACGTCCGCCTGCGCGAGCGCGGGCGCGTCGTTGATCCCGTCGCCCGCCATCGCCACGCGGCGACCCTCGGCCTGGAGGCGCTTCACCACCTCGGCCTTCTGTGCGGGCAGCACCTCGGCGATCACCTCGTCGAGCCCGAGCCGCCGCGCCACGGCCTCTGCGGTCGTGCGGCTGTCGCCCGTGAGCATCACCACGCGCAGGCCCTCCGCCCGCAGCGCGCGAAGCGCCTCGGCGGCCGTCTCCTTGATCGGGTCGGCCACGCCCACGAGGCCCGCGAGCGCGCCGTCCACGGCCACGAACATCACCGTCTGACCGTCGGCCCGCAGCGCCTCCGCGCGACCGGCGAGGCCCTCCGTGCTGGCGCCCGCGTCGGCCATCAGCGCGCCGTTTCCGAGCGCCACCGCGCGGCCCTCGACGCGTCCCGTGACGCCCTTGCCGGTCACCGATGCGAAGCCCTCGGCGGCCGGGAGCGCGATCCCGCGCGCCTTCGCGCCCGCCACGATGGCGGCCGCCAGCGGGTGCTCGCTGCCCTGCTCCAGCGCCGCTGCCAGGCGAAGGAGCGTCGGCTCGTCGATGCCCGCCGCCGGCTCCACGGTGACCAGCTTCGGCTTAGCCTCGGTGAGCGTCCCGGTCTTGTCGAGAACGAGCGTGTCGACCCCGCGCAGCACCTCGATGGCCTCGGCGTTGCGGAAGAGCACGCCCGCCGTCGCGCCGCGGCCGGTGGCCACCATGATCGACATCGGCGTGGCGAGCCCGAGCGCGCAGGGGCAGGCGATGATGAGCACCGCCACGGCGTTGACCAGCGCGTAGGTGAGCCGCGGCTCCGGCCCCCAGAGCGCCCAGGCCCCGAAGGTGAGCAGCGCGACCAGGATCACCGCGGGCACGAAGTAGCCGGCGACGGCGTCGGCGAGGGCCTGCACCGGGGCGCGGCTGCGCTGGGCCTCGGCGACCATGGCGACGATGCGCGAGAGCAGCGTGTCGCGACCGACCTGCTCCGCGCGCATCACGAGCGCCCCGGTGCCGTTGATCGTCGCCCCCACCACGCGGTCGCCCGGGTGCTTCTCCACCGGCATCGGCTCGCCGGTGATCATCGACTCATCGACGCTGCTCGCGCCCTCCGCCACCACGCCGTCCACCGGAACCTTCTCCCCGGGGCGCACCCGCAGCCGGTCGCCGGGCTGCACCGCGTCGAGGGGGACGTCCTCCTCGACGCCGTCGTCGCGCAGCCGCCGGGCGGTCTTCGGGGCGAGTCCCAGCAGCGCGCGGATGGCGGCTCCGGTCTGGCTGCGCGCGCGGAGTTCGAGCACCTGCCCGACGAGCACCAGCGTGACGATGACCGCGGCGGCCTCGAAGTACACCGCCACCCTGCCCCCGTGGCCCCGGAAGGCCGGCGGAAAGAGGCTCGGCGCGAGGGTCGCGACGAGGCTGTACCCGTAGGCCACCGCGACGCCGAGGCCGATGAGCGTGAACATGTTGAGGTGGCGGTTCACCAGCGACTGCCACGCGCGCACGAAGAACGGCCAGGCGCCCCAGAGCACCACCGGGGTGGCCAGGGCGAGCTCGACGCCGTTGTGCAGACCCGCGGGGACGAGGTGTCCGATCGGGTCGCCGGGGATCATTCCCCCCATGGCGAGCGCGAAGAGCGGCACGGTGAGGGCCGCGCTCACCCACAGCCGCCGCTGCATGGAGGCGAGCTCGGGATCGGGGCCTTCGACGGCCGCGACGGGCGTGCGAGGCTCGAGGGCCATGCCGCAGATCGGGCAGCTCCCGGGCCCCGGGCGCACGATCTCGGGGTGCATCGGGCAGGTGTATTCGAGCGCATCGGGCGACGGCTTCGCGGGCGGCTCGGAGGGCGCCGCGGCGGGCTCGGCGTAGCGCGCGGGGTCGGCGCGAAACTTCCCGGCGCACCGCTCGCTGCAGAAGTGCCAGGTGCGTCCGCCCCAGTCGTGGTGCGCCTTCGCGGTCGTGGGCGACACGTCCATGCCGCAGACCGGATCCTTGACGGTCTCGTCGGCCACGTGGTGCCCGGCGGGGCCGTGAACATGGTGGGGGGCGTGAGTCTGATGGTGCATGGGGTGCCTCGCTGACCGCCTCGGGCCGCACCTGCGCGCGAGCAACTCCCCGTCGGTCGGTCTCTGGAGCAATCGACGAACCGATCCCGCCGCCATTACAGCCGTGGCCCCTCGTGTGTGCTGGAACTACGCCTTCCCGCAGCGTCTTCACGCGAGGTCGGCTCGCCTTCGCGCACTGGCGAGAGTCGGCGGCCCACGACGCACGCATTGCAATTGTAGCGCCCCGTGGGCGTTGCGCGGCGGGGTCGGTGAGGCGGACGTCCGGCCGGGAGACCCGATCGCCCAGGACCCGTGCGAGAGTGGGGCCGCGATGGAAACGCCCTACGGCCGCGGCCACGACGCGCCCCTCCGCTCCCTCGACCAGATCGACGACGCCTCCCTGCGCGGGCTCATCGCGATGCGCCGCGGTCAGGGCCTGCGCGTCCTCCTCGCCGCCCTTGCGGTCGGCATCCTGGGGCAGGTCCTCGCGGGCCGGTACTGCCGCGCCGAACGACAGCCGCTGCTCGCCCTCGGGCTGGTCTACGGGTTCCCCATCGGCCTCATGCTGCTCGCCTCCGCTGGGGCGACCTTCCGCTACAAGCAGGCCTGCCGTCGCGCGGGGCTCTCCGCCGTGGCCGTCGCGAACCTCCGTGCGCACCTCTCTCGTGTCCCGGCAAGCCTGCCGCCGATGCCCGCCGACGAGATCCTCGGTGTCGTGCGCGCGCTGGAAAGCGCCCGCCAGGCCGCCCCGACACCGCGCCGCTGAGTGAGGTTCCCCCACCAAACCGGGGGAGGCTCACCTGCATCTCGTCCTGCGCGAAGAGCGGTCCGCCATAGGCCACGAACAGAACCGTGTGGGCGAAGTTCAGGTGCCACTCGACGACGGCGCTCGTCCCACCTCCCGTCGGCGGGCCGTAGGTGAAGGCGTCGTCGCGCTACTCGAGGCGGCTGCTCGCCGCAGCCCAGAGCGCGTCATCGGGGAGCGGGGCCTCGGGCCAGCGAGAGACGGTGATGGCGCCGCCGTGTCGTGTCCCAGCGGGGCAGGCCATCTCGTAGATCGCGCGCTTGTTGGGATGCGAGAGGCGGGGCGGATACCTCACCACGAGCGCAGCGGCATCGACGGTCGCCCGTCCGAGCGGATCAAGGGAGTTGGGATCAGTCATGAAGCTGCAACCTCCGAAGGCGGGCGGCATTCCGGCGCGCCCACCGACGAGGATTGACGTCGGAGTGGCGTGATCAGCACGTTGGCTATCGGGGCGCCGGCCCGTGCTACCAACGGCGACCGTGTGGACCGACGCGATCGAGCTGGGCGCGAGCTGCTTCCTGTCGCTTCGCGGCAGGGACGACGACGCGATCTACGACCGCCTCGACGCGCTCGGCGTGGAGCCGTGGCTCTCCTCGCGGCTGGTCGTGTGGCTGCCCGTCGCGTTCGGCCGACAGCTCCTTCGCGGGGCGGCCGGCCCATACGAGTGAGGCGCGCGGTCTGCGCAAGCGCCGAAGCCCTGGTGGAGAGCAGCGAAGCCAGGAGCAGGACGGCGACGACGGGGTGCTTCGACATTCGATGACGCCCGACCGAGCATGCGGGCTGACGGAAGGGCTGCAGCGTCGCTGACGGGGGCGTGAGTCCCCCCCCGATGGGGCGACGATGGCTCGACTGACTGTGGCGCTTCCACCGGCCGCGGCTCGCGCGATACGATCGGGAGTTCGGTACCGGTACGGGGAGGCGCTCGCGGTCACAGCTCATGCGTGATGCGATCTCAACCCCGCGTGGGTCTCCGACCCGGAAAGAGTGAAGACCATGTCGAGGCGGTGGACCTGTGCGGCGATGGCTGTTGTGCTCGGCGGCTGCGGGGCGCCCACGAACGAAGGGAGTCCAGACTCGGCCTCGGTCGATGTGGCGGCAGTCGACATGGCCGTGGGCGCCGACGCTCCGGCTGGCGATGTCGGCGTCCCTGACATCGGGTCGAGTGCCGATGTCGTCGACGCTGGCGGGGCCGACGTGCAGCAATCCGTGGACGCCGGAGCGACCGACGCAGGGGGGCTGGACGCCAACGCGATGGACGCGGGCTCGTCCGATGTGGCCCTGCCCGACGTGCCGACACTCGACATGGGTTCGCTCGAGGCGGGCACGCCCGACGTCGGAGCCATGGACACGGGTTTGCCCGATGTAGCGATGCTCGATGCGAGCCGGCCCGACGTGGGTCCGCCCGATGTCGGGGGCATGGACACGGGTCCACGCGACGTGGGTCCGCCCGATATTGGGGCCACGGACACGGGGCCGCGCGACGTGGGCTCCCCCGATGCGGGCACTGCCGACTCCGGGGTGATCGACGCGGGCCCGCGCGACGTGATCGATGCCTCCGCGGTCGACGTCCCGACAGGGGGCTGTGCCCTCCCGCTCGCGCCCCTCAGCCTTCCGGGCCCGGACATCGCACGCAGCGGGAGCACGCGCGGCACGAGCTCCCTCGACGAGACAAGCTGTCAGCCTGACGCCACGGGCCCTGAGAACGTCTACGGCCTCACGATCACCTCGACCACCGGCGTCCTCATCGACACCGCGAGCGCCTCGACGACCTTCGACACCGTCCTGTCGATCCGCCGCGCGTGCTCCGAGCTCGCCACCGAGGTCGCCTGCAACGACGACAGCGGTCCCTTCTCCGCCCGCACCTCGGTGCTTCGGACGGCGCTCGCGCCCGGCGCCTACCAGCTGATCGTCGACGGCAACAACGGCGCGTCGGGCGACTACGCCCTGCGAGCCCGCTTCTACGATGTCTCCCCCAACGCGCTCTGCTCTGGTGCGGTGGAGCTCACCGCGGCGGCGCCCATCGTGGCGAACCTCTCCCGCTCCGGCGGGCCCGGCACGGCGTGCCTGAACACCGGCGGCCAGACCTTCTACAGATTCACGCTTCAACCCGCTTCGGTGGCGACGATCCGGGTCTACCCCCAGGACACGAGCCTGACGTGGACGCCCACGCTGCAGGTCCTCGACGACTGCGCCTCGCGGAGCTGCGTGGCGAGCGATGCCGGCGCTGGGGTCGTCGTTGCGCAGGCCGTCCTCACCAACCCTACGACCTCCGCGCGGACCTACATCCTGTCCGTGGCTCCCGCGGAGGCATCCGCGACGACCGGGATCTTCCAGATCTCGGCAGCCGTATCCCCCCTGGTGCCGACGAGCCTCTGCCAGGCCGCGGTCGCGCTGGGCAGCGAGGCGGCGGTCGTCGGTGACACGAGCGCCGGTGTCGCGCGCTCCACGCGCTGCAGCACCTCCGAGTCCGGCCGCGAGGTCTTCTACACGGTGGATGTCCTCCCAGGTCAGCGCGCGACCGTCCGTGCGCAGCCGCAGGCCGGGGCGACGTGGCGCACGCGTCTCCGCGCCTTCGCCGGGTGCGACTCGACGGTGTGCCGAAGCAGCGCGGTGGCGTCGAGCTCTGGTGGCGCGGTGACCCTTGCGCTCGACAATCCCTCGCAGGCCCTAGTCAGGATGCATGTCTCGGTCGCCTCGAGCACCGCGACCGGCGGCCCCTTCGACCTCTCGGTGACGGCCGCTCCGCTCTCGCCTGCGCCGATGCCGTACTACACGCTCTCGTCGATTCCTGGCGCCTGCGACGACGTCCGCACCGGCAACGCGAGGTCTCTGGCGGACGACAGCACCACGGGCATCGTGGCGCTCCCATGGACCTTCCGCTTCTTCTCGGCGAGCGAGGCGTACGTCTCGGTGTCCTCGAACGGCTTCGCCCAGCTATGGCCCTCGTCCGTGGGTTCGCCGAGCAGCCGGTACACCACCACCAGGCTCCCGGACGTCTTCGAGCCGAACAACATGATCGCGCCCTTCTGGGACGACCTCGACGTCGCGGGCACCTCGTCCAACGTGCGCACCCTCAGCCTCGGGGCCGCTCCCTCCCGCCGCTTCGTCATCCAGTGGACCGACTGGCAGCCCGTCGGCGCGGGCGCCACCGCGAGCGATCGGCTCACGTTCCAGGCGAAGCTCTTCGAGACAACGGGGGTGATCGAGTTCCACTACTGCTCCGTCAGGCCCGAGAACTCGCGCAACACGGGCGGCTCGGCGACCATCGGTGTCGAGAACGCCGCAGGAGACCTCGGCAACCTCGTGCGCTACCGGTCCCCGGGAAGCATCTCGACCGCCACGGCCTTCCGCCTCACGCCCCCGGGCTGAACACCAACGCGTCTCTGGGCTTGCCCGTTCCCCGTGGCCCCCGGCGGGCGACGATCCAGACGTGAGCGTGTGCTCCCGCTCGACGGCCCTCCGCTCGCTGAGCCAACCCAGGACAGTCGGCTGCACGGGATCACCCGACCACCGGCATGGAGCGCGGACGTCCGCGTTGAACCTCCGCACCAGGTCTGTCGGCCCCATCGACCCGCGCTCCGCCGGTGTCGCGGCATGGCTCCGCAGGTGCCCTTCGAACGGAGCTGCCCTACGATCGCCGCGGAGGTGAGGGCATGTTCGGAATGGGGCTCCCTGAAGTCCTGCTGCTCCTGAGCCTCGGTGCCGCGATCCTTCTGGCGGAGCCCCTCGTGGAACTCGCGCGGCACTTCGGTTGGACCGGCCTCCAGGAGGAGGGCCACCGCGAAGACATCGCGGAGTCGCGGAGGGGACCGTACCGCGCCTCGAAGGCTCCCCCGCCCGATCCCCTGGCCGCGGAGCTCGCGCGACTGCGACGCTCGCTGTTCATCACGCGAGTCGTCGCAGTCGCCGCGGGGCTCACGCTGTTCGGCGTCGGCCGCGCCTTCGCGGCGCCCCTGGACGACGCCCCGCCGCGCCCTCGCCCCGTGCGTCCGCCTCCGCCGAGGGTCGTTCCGCCGTCCCCCGCGCCGGCGAGCCCGGCGGGGCTGCCGTTCGACCCCGTCGAGAACCCGCCCACGACGATCGGCGAGCGCTTCGCCTACCCGCACGGTCTGAGCGGCTACCAGGTGCCCATGCACTTCGACCTCCCCTCGGCGGATCCGACGACCGCCGCCGGGCCGCTCGTCTCCGCGACCCTGGAGTTCGACGTCGAGCTACGCATCATCCCCGATCAGGTGCAGGGCACCGAAGGCATCTGGATCGACGGCGTGCTCTCGGGGACGACGTGGCCCCCGTATCGGGTCCCTGCGTTCATCTCCCGCGACCTCTCCGGGCGCAACGTGGCCTTCACCGAAGCGGTCACCCGCTGCTGCCGTGAGCAGCGCGGGCATCTCTCGCTGCCCCTCGGCGTGCTGCTCGAAGGTTCGAGCCAGGCGGTCGAATCCGTCCTCGCGGACGGGCGCCTCGACGTCGACATCGCCGACGATGTCGAGGTGTACCGCGCCGAGCTGGTGCTCTGCCGGCGAGCCCAGGGCCAGCGGGGTGCGCCCCAGTGCACGGCCGTGTCAGCGCACCCTCTCGCCTCGGGACGATAGTCGCTCACGACATGGGGAGATCCGCGGCTCACCCGCAAGGGCTCCACCCGGAGCCGTCGCGAGACGCCGGGCGCAAGCTCACCCGGCCGGATACCGCAGGGTGTATTCGCCGCGGTTCCCCCACGGGCCGTGCGCCATGACCCGGACCGTGTATCGCCCCGCGTGCGGCGCGCGAACCGTCACACGGCTGGCGAGCCCTCCCCCGCTGTCGTCGTCGTCCGCGAGCACGCGCTCGCCGTCGAGCACCCGCAGCTGCACGTCGAGCGCACGGCAGAGGTAGCCCGTCGTCCTCCCTCCGCGCAGGTCGAGCGTGACGGCCTGCCCCTGCGCGAGGTCGATCGCGTAGTCGTCGAAGCGCGAGCCGTCGCGCATCAGGGCGTCGCTGGCCGTGAGGGCGCCGCGCGTGACACTCCCCGGGGCGACGACGATCGTCGTCGGCGGCGGGGCCGCGGCGGGGGTCTTGGGGTCGGGGTCGGGCTCGCGGCGCGGCAGCTCGAGCCCCAGAAGCACCTTGTCGAGGTACGCGTTGCCCATGCAGATGTGCTCGCAGTTGACCATCGCGAACACGGCGCGGTGCGTTCGGATGGCCTCGGTCATCGCCCCGTCGGGCTGCACCGCGAGCTGCTCTCGCAGCGCCGGGCGGAGCATCGCCGCGAGCCGCGTCGCCGACGGCGAGGTGTAGTGCGAGCCGCCGTGGATGCAGACGAGGCGTCGAGGGTGCGCCGCGTCCCCGCCGCGCATCCAGCGGGCGTAGATCGACTCGGCGCCGTAGATCGAGTCGAAGAGCACGACGTTGCGCACGCGGCCGTCGAGGTCGTCGAGGTCGAGGAGGTTGGCGATGGCGGGGCCCCC